>Ga0209427_10003064_pt1 | contig 19657 bp, 17 predicted proteins | sample DeeMarSWOR136_30_FD_187465 | JGI IMG/M metagenome (GOLD analysis project Ga0209427, IMG submission 187465) | Marine sediment microbial communities from White Oak River estuary, North Carolina - WOR-1-36_30 (SPAdes) (version 2) | ecosystem: Environmental > Aquatic > Marine > Intertidal zone >...
ATTCAAATTTAGTATCTGCAATAATAATTCCTTTTTTTAATGCATAATCTGCACCTTTTTTATATATTTTTAAGGATACGTCTTTAATTTTTTCTGCTTTTTCATCTCCAATTATTTTCTTCATTTCGTTAAAAGAAATATTTATATCATGTCCAGTTTCAGCTTTTGTTGATGGAGTAAAAAGAGGTTCTTCGAATTTATCTGATTCTTTTAAGCCTTTTGAAAGAGAAATACCACAAACAGTGCCATCTTTTTTATATGATTTCCAGGCAGATCCAGATATATAACCACGAACAATACATTCTATAGGAAATGGTTTAGCCTTCTTTACAAGCATTGTTCTACCTTTTAAAATATCTGAAAACATGTGTATTTCTTCTGGAAAATCTGCAATATTGGTAGAAATTAAATGATTTGGGATTAAATTTTGGAAATAATCAAACCAAAATTTTGAGATTTGAGTTAAAAAGATCCCTTTTTTAGGGATTGGTTCATGAAGTATATAATCAAATGCAGATATCCTATCTGTTACAATAAGTACTAGGTTATCATTTGTTTCATATACATCTCTTACTTTTCCTTTTTTAAAAACCTTTAATGGTATATTTGTTTCGGTTACAATGCTCATTATTTCCGCATCCTTTTTTATAATATTTTTGCTCCTTTTTCTACAATTTTATCAGATTTTACTTCCCATTTATCAACTTTCAATATTTTTCCATTGTATACAGCTTTTTGTTCTTCTCCAATTTTCATATTTACTTTTTTGAAATCTTCAAATTCTAATATATTTTCAGGTTTCTTTAAAACACCTTCAATTTTTACTTCCGAACCTGGATTTGCCTCTCCAGGATCAAGAAGAGAACAAGTCCCTTTATTATCCTCTGCAGCAAGTAGCATTCCATTTGATTTTAATCCTCTTATATTTGCAGGTTTAAGATTAGAAACAATTATAATTTTTTTACCTGTTATTTCCTCTTTAGAATAATGCGGTTTCATTCCAGCAATAATTACTCTTTTACCAAGTGTTCCTAAATCCAAATGAAGCATATATAAAGTATCTGCATTTGGATGATCCTTTACACCAATTACCTTTGCTACACGTAAATCAAGCTTTGAAAATGGATCCTCTTCTTCAATAAATTCATTTATATCTAATTTTTTAAACAAAGGTTGGGGTTTTTCAAGAGAAGTCTCAACTTTTAATTCCTCGATAGCTTGGTTCCATTTAGCTTTATGTATAGAACCATCATGTCCAAGAATATTCCAGATTTTTTCTGAAGAAAAAGGTAAATAAGGAGCCATCATCACTGCTAAAGCATTCACTATTTTAAGACATATATGAAGAACAGTGCCACAATATTCTTTATCATTTTTTACAAGAGTCCAAGGTTGCTTTTGATCAAAATAAAAATTACCATATTTTGCTAAATTCATTGCAGCTCTTAATCCTTTTTTAAAATTACAATTTTCAAGTGATTTGTCAACTTCGTTTAATGTTTCTTCAATTTTTTTGAGGGCTTTTTTATCTAAATCATCAAGTTTCCCTTGATTTGGTATTTTTCCAAAATTTTTATGGGTAAATGTTATTACCCTATGGATAAAATTACCATAAGCACCAACTAATTCATCATTATTTTTTGAAACAAAGTCATCCCACATCCAATTTGTATCCTTATTTTCAGGCATGTTAATTGAAATATAATATCTTACAGGATCCACATCAAACTTTTGCAAGATATCAGGAACCCATACAGCTGTTTGCCTACTTTTGGAAAATTGTTCACCTTTCAATCTAAGATATTCATTTGCTGGAATATCATATGGAAGCTCAAAATTCTCATTATAGCCCATTAATATTGATGGCCAAATTAAACTATGAAAGGGTATATTGTCTTTTGCTAGAAAATAGTAATGTTTTGATTCCTTATTTTTCCACCATTCCTCCCACTTATTTGGCTCTCCAATATTTTGTGACCATTCCTTGCTTGCTGAAAAATAACCAATAACTGCATCAAACCAAACATAGATTCTTTTGTCATCAAAACCTTCAATAGGAACTTTTACACCCCAACTAATATCTCTTGTTATTGCTCTATCTTTCATTCCATCCTTAAGCCAATTTTCAGTAAATTTTAATACACTTGGTCTCCAATGTTTTTTATCTTTAATCCAATTTATCAATTTTGGTTCAAATTTACTTAGAGCAAAAAAAAGATGATTACTTTCTTTAATTTCTGGTGTACTACCACAAATTTTACATCTTACTAGGTTAAGCTCCTCTGGATCAAGTAACTTTCCGCATTCATCACATTGATCACCTCTTGCATTTTCATTTTTACAATGAGGACAAGTTCCTTCTATATATCTATCTGGTAAGTATCTTTTGCAATCGTTACAATAGAATGATTCAACACTTTTTTTATAAATGTAATTTTTTTTGTATAATGTTAAAAAAATATCTTGAACTACATTATTATGATTTTCAGTTGTAGTTCGTGTAAAAAGATCAAATGATATTCCCATTTGTTTCATATTGTTTGTATGCTCTTTATTATATCTATCTACAATTACCTGCGGAGTTGTTTTTTCATTTTCAGCACTAAGGGTAATTGGGGTTCCATGTTCATCACTTCCAGAAACCATTAAAACATCTTTTCCTTTCATTCTACAATATCTAGCAAAAATATCTGCAGGTAGGTAACATCCAGCTATGTGTCCAAGATGTAGTGATCCATTTGCATAAGGCCAAGCAACACCAATATATATTTTTTCTTTCATATTGAACTCTCTTAGCTGAATAATGGCACAACATTTAAATATGGCGCAAGACTAATATATAAGTTGATAATAAGAAAAATAAAAATGAAAAATAGCACCAAGATGGTGCAATAATCTATTAAAATTAATTCATATTTAACCGCTTAACTCATATACAAATATCATATGCATTAGTAATTGAGTGGAATAACCACCTTAATTTGCTACTGAGCGGATAAAGGTGCTATTTTTCAAAAAATCAGTGAGGTGATAATTAATGGTAATTGATCCAGCAACCACTAAATATTTGATTAGGGCTTACATTAAAGCAGATGGCATAATTGAAAAATCAGATGTTGTAGGTGCCATTTTCGGACAAACTGAGGGTCTTCTCGGTGATGAATTAGACCTTAGAGAGTTACAAAGATCAGCAAGGGTTGGAAGAATAGAAGTTGAACTTGAATCAAAGAATGGTAAAAGTGAAGGATATATAACTTTACCAACATCTCTTGATAAGGTTGAGACTGTAATTCTTGCTGCAGCTTTTGAAAGTATTGATAGAGTTGGACCTTGTAAAGCAAGTATTAAAGCAGATCAAGTTGAAGATGTGAGAGTGGTTAGAAGAAAAAGAGTTATAGAAAGAGCAAAAGAATTATTAAATAAAGTTATGGAAGAAGGTAAAACAGAAGGAGCAAGTATTGCAGATAATGTAAGACAAGCTGTTCAGGTTGAAGAAATTATTAATTATGGACCTGATCATTGTCCAGCAGGACCAAATATTGAAAAAAGCGATGCAATAATAATTGTTGAAGGCAGAAGGGATGTATTAAACTTACTAAGATATGGAATTAAAAACGTAATAGGAGTCGGTGGAACAAATATTCCCAAATCTGTTATTAATCTAACAAAAGAAAGAATCACGACTGCTTTTGTTGATGGTGACAGAGGTGGAGAGTTGATTTTAAAAGAGCTTTTACAAACCGCTGAAGTTGATTTTGTAGCTCGTGCTCCTCAGACACGTGAAGTCGAAGAAATACCCCAAAAACTCATTATGAAGGCCTTAAAAAATAAAATCCCTGCAGAGCAGTATGCTGAGATGTATGACATAAAAATTGAAAAGAAAGAAGCCCAAGAATTACCTAAAAAATCTCAAAAATCATCCAAAAAAAGAAAAACAGAAGAAAAAACAGAAGAAAAAATTGATGAGAAAATTGAAGAAATAATAGAGGAAAAAATTGAAGAAAAATCAAAAGGGGAGGAAGTAAAACAAGAAAAAATAATTTCAGAAAAACAAAAAAGTTATAAAAAAACACTTAACGAAATTTCCGGATCTTTAAGGGCAGTTCTTTTTGATAAAAGTGGTAAAAAACTAAATAAAATTCCGGTAAGACAATTAACTGATTCTCTTAAAAAAAGCAATAATATTTCAACAGTTGTGTTTGATGGAATAATTACTCAGCGATTATTAGATATTGCAAATAGTAAAAATGTTGAAGAAATAATTGGTATTAAACTTGGAAATGTTGTTAAACTGCCATCAACAGTTAAAGTCTTAACAAAAAAAGATCTCGAATAATTTTTATTTTTTCTCTTTTATTTTTATTTTTTCAAACCCGTATACGTTTATTATATATAAATGTTGAACAGAAAATCATAAAAAGGCAAACCAATTATAGTCCAGTAATTATTTTTACTGAGGGAAGGAATATGCAAAAAGATGAGCTCATTCAACTTCATACGTTTTTATTACAATTAAAAACACATTTAGATGAAATGGTTGAAAATAATGGTGGTGCAGCTTTTCAATCTTATACAAAATTAAATGTAACACCATTTCAAGTCTATAAATCAAAAAGGGAGCATAAACTAGCTGTCTTTACATTAAGTCAAGGTATTGCATCACTCTTATCCTGTAATAATTGTCCAGGTTTAGAAAAAATTTCCCACAGACTTGATCAAATGGCAGAGCGATTTATGACTGATAAAGAAAAACAAATTCTTAGAGACTAAATTTCTTTTTCCATTGTAAAAGCATCTTTTCCATTTTGATAAAATTTCGGAATTTTTTTAATAATTTTAAATCCATTTTTTTCATAAAATTTAATTGCTTTTTTATTATCAGATCTTACTTCTAACTGAATATTTTTAATATTATCATATGAAACTTCCTCTAAAAATTTTTTAAAAAGAGAAGAACCAATATTTTGATTTCTAAATAATTCTGATACAGATAACATAAGTATCTTGGCTATATCTTGATTAATTTTTACACCAACAATAAATCCTATTATTTTATGATCTTTTTCAGCAACAATAAAACCTTTTGAAAAAGTTTCATAAAAATAATTAAAAATACTTGGATTATATCTTTCTGGAAGAGCTAAAGAAGCCAGTTTTATCACTGAAAACATATCTGCTGGTTTGAAAGATCTTATTTCTAACACGATATTTTATTATATTTAGTTTGTTTAAATTACTATTCCTATTTAACTGATATTTAGAAAGATTTATAAACGATTAATAAATTTCTATTAATAGTTAATATGACGGAGGAGGCAATTTTAATAAAAGATGATAATTCAATACTATTAAAAATTGCTATAGCAAAAAATCTTTATAAGGAAAACTTTGGGCAATCAAAAATATCAACTATTCTAAACATTTCCCAACCAAGAGTAAGTAATTATTTAAATTCAAAAGAAAAAATTCCTAAAAATATTGATTTATTATCAGAAAAAATATTAGAAAAAATTAAAAATAAACAACAAGTGAAATTTCATAACTGTATTATTTTTTCAGATAATTTATTCGAAGGTAAATATTATATTGCATGTCAAAACGAAATAATTAATACAGAAAATAATGATATTATTAATAATCTAACAGAAGCTTTTTTATTACTTAAAGGAAAAAACATTAAAGGACTTATTCCTGAAGTAAAAATGAATATTGCAATGTCAAAAAATAATGCAAATAGTCCAGATGATGTTGCTTCATATTTAAATGGTTTGATTATTGCTGATGATATTGTAATAAGTTATAATGGAATTCATTTTGGTAAAAGTAAACATCTATCTTCATTACTTTTATATTTAAAAAAATTTTTTGATGTAAATGCAATAATGAATATTGCTTTTATTAATGATATTTTGAAAACAGGTTTTCATTATAGTTATTTGACAAAAGATTTTAAATTAAATGACAAGAAAAATGTTGATATTTTACTTCATAAAGGAGATTTTGGATTAGAACCATGTGCATATATAATTGGAAAAAATGCAGTTGATGTAGTTAATAAAATGATAAATATAAAGGAGAAATTAAAATGATTTTAAAAGATGAAAAAATAACAAAAGTAATTGTCGAAAGATACATGGATAAATTTATTGATAATTTAAATCAAGATGTAGTAATTGCTGGTGCAGGACCTGCAGGTCTCACAACTGCATATTATCTTGCAAAGAAAGGATATAAAGTTTCAGTTTTTGAAAGAAAACTCTCTGTTGGTGGTGGTATGTGGGGTGGTGGAATGATGTTTAATGAAATTGTTGTCAGCGGAGAAGGGAAACAAATATTAGAAGAATTTGATATTAATTCAGAAAGATACGATGAAGATTATTATACAGCAGATTCTATTGAAGCAATTTCAACAATTTGTTCTAAAACTGTAAAAGCTGGTGCAAAAATCTTTAACTGCATCTCTGTGGAAGATGTTATGATTGATAGTACGGGTATTTGTGGTGTAGTAATTAATTGGAGTTCCACTGAAATAGCTGGTTTACATGTCGATCCTTTATCTGTAAGATCAAAATATGTTGTCGAGGCTACTGGTCATCCATTAGAATTATTAAATATTTTAGAAAAAAAGGTTGATGGAAAACTTTTTACAAAAACAGGAAAAATTCTCGGTGAAAGATCAATGAATGCAGAAATTGGTGAAAGAACAGTAGTTGAAAATACAAAAGAAATTTTCAAAAATGTTTTTGTAGTTGGAATGGCAGCAAATGCTGCATTTGGAACAAATCGTATGGGTCCGATTTTTGGAGGAATGCTGCTATCTGGTAAAAAATGTGCAAAAATTTTATCAAATAAACTTGAAAAAGAAAAAAAGATTGGAGGATTGGCAACAATTGATTAAATTATCTGATATAGATTATTATTTTATAACAGACTCTGAACTGAGTAAAGAATCAATTTTTGCAGATGTTCAAAATGTAATAAATGCAGGATGTAAAATTATTCAATATAGAGAAAAGAAAAAGGATTTAGAACTAATGATTGAGGAAGCCAAGAAAATAAAAAACATCTGCAAAGGTAAAGCATTATTTATTGTAAATGATCAAATTGAAGTTGCTTTAGCAATTGATGCTGATGGATTACATATTGGTCAAGATGATATTTCATTTGAAAATTCAAGAAAATTATTTGGTAAAAACAAAATTATTGGACTTACAGTACATAATGTAAAAGAAGCAATTCAAGCAGAAAAACTAGGAGTTGATTATATTGGTCTCGCACCAATATTTAAAACTGAGACAAAACCAGATACTCATAATCCAATTGGTATTACAGAAATAAAATTAGTAAGAAAGAATGTAAGCCTTCCTATCGTAGCAGTAGGTGGCATAAATAAAGAAAATATTAGGGATGTCATAAATTCAGGAGCAGATTCTATTGTCTCGATTTCTGCTATTTTATGTTCAGATGATATTTTTAAAGAAACTAAGGAATTTTGTAAAATAATTAGGGAGTGTAAAAAATATGACTCAATTAGAAATGGCTAGAAAAAATTCTGTGACAAAAGAAATGGAAATTGTAGCTGAAAAAGAAAAAATTGACATTAATAGATTAATTCATCATATTGCAAATGGAAAGATAGTAATTCCTGCATCAAAATTACATAAAAATATTAGTCCAATTGGAATTGGAAAAGATCTGAAAATAAAGGTTAATGCAAATATAGGTTCATCTCCGGATAAAGCCGATATTGATTTTGAGCTTCAAAAGTTATATGTTTGTATTGATGCAAAAGCAGATACTGTTATGGATTTAAGCACAGGTGGAGATATCGATAAAATAAGACAGGCAATAATAAAAAATAGCAATATCCCTGTTGGGACAGTTCCAGTATATCAAGCAGCATGTAAAGTGGATAATGTGACAGAATTAAATGAGAACGATTTTATCGAAGGTATTAATCGACATATAAAAGACGGGGTTGATTTTATAACAATTCATGCAGGTCTTACAAGAAGTTCTCTTCCATTTATTAAAAAAAGACTGATGGGATCTGTAAGTAGGGGTGGTGCATTAACTCTAAAATGGATGATTCATAATAATCAAGAAAATCCACTTTATGAAAATTTTGATATAATTCTTGATATGGCAAAAAAGTATGATGTAACTTTGAGTTTGGGCGATGGTCTACGCCCAGGTTGTCTTAAAGATGCAACAGATAAAGCTCAAATATCTGAGCTTGAAGTTTTAGGTGAATTAACCAAGAGGGCTTGGGAAAAAAACGTTCAAGTAATGATTGAAGGTCCTGGTCATATTCCTTTACATGAGATTAAAAAGAATGTAGATTTAGAAAAAAAGATATGTAATGGTGCACCTTTTTATGTCCTAGGTCCACTAGTAACAGATGTTGCACCAGGTTATGATCACATTACAAGTGCAATTGGTGGTTGTGTAGCAGGTTTTTATGGTGCAGATTTCTTATGTTATGTAACTCCTGCTGAGCATTTAGGACTTCCTGACATTGAAGACGTTCGTGAAGGAGTTATTTCTTCAAGAATTGCTGCACATGCTGCAGATATTGCAAGAGGTATAGAAGGAGCAATGGACTGGGATAATAGCATGAGCAGAGCTCGTTCAGAACTTGATTGGAAAAAAATGATAGAGCTTTCAATCAATCCACAACTTGCAGAAAAAATTAGGCAAAGGTGTACTGATGCAGATGAAGATGTATGTTCTATGTGTGGTAAGTTTTGTTCTGTAAAAACTTCTAAGAGTGTTTTAGATGAAAATTAAAGAAATCGGTGAATTTGGTCTTATAGAGAAAATTTCAAAAAAATCTAAGGATAAAAATGTTGTTGTTGATATTGGTGATGATGCAGCAGTTTTTAAAACTGAAAAGGGATTGCAGGTGATTACCACTGATACTTTGGTTAAGGGCGATCATTTTAGAAAGGAATGGTTTACACCAATACAAATTGGAAAAAAGGCAATAGAAATCAATGTTTCTGATATTGCAGCAATGGGAGGAATTCCTAAATACGCTTTAGTTTCTTTAGCAATCCCAAAAGATCTTGATGAAAATTTTGTTGAGGGAATCTATAAAGGGATGTGGAGTGTCTGTAAAAAATATGGTATTGAAATAATTGGTGGGAATATGACACATTCCGACATAATTGTTATTTCAATAACATTAACTGGTGAAGTTGATAAAAAAAATTTATGTTTAAGAAGTGGTGCAAAGCCAGGTGATTTAATATTTGTATCTGGACATTTAGGTAATGGAAGAGCAGGATTGAGGCTTTTTGAAGAAAATGTTGATGGATTTAATAAAATAAGGAAAAATTATCTTGAACCAAAAGCACAACTTGATTTTTCAATAAAGATATCACCATATGTAAATTCACTAATTGATATATCTGATGGTCTTGCATCTGAAATAAATCATATTTGTAAGGAAAGTAAATGTGGGGCAATAATTTATAAAGATAAGATCCCAATAAATGAAGATGTAAGACTTTTAGCAAAGAAATTAAATGAGGATGAATATGAATATGCACTTTATGGCGGGGAAGATTTTCAACTTGTTTATAGTGTTTCAAAAGAAAATATTAATAAAACCAATGGATTTTTAATTGGAGAAATAACAAAAGATAAGAATATCTTATTATCCTATAAAGGAAAAAAGAAGAAATTAATTAATGCGGGATATGATCATTTTAAAATTTAAATTAAGCAGATTTTTAATAAAATAAAAAATAGAAAAGATTGTTTTTATAGAGATTGTAATATTTGTCTCAATATCGGAAATGAGTTTAAAAACCTCTGTAATAGTAATTGTAAGAAGTAGTTTGCCTGTTTGCTTTTTGGTATTATCACATCATGTGATGAAAAACTACTTGAAGCACCTTGTGTATCTTCAGTTTTTGCGTTTATCTGATATGTACCTGTTTTTTTCCAGTTATGACTTACAGTTACTGTATCTCCAGATGCAATGTAATCTGTCCATTCATTTTTTCCATCATCCCACATAATATAAAATCTAATATCATCTCCATCAGGATCTGTTGATGTAAATGTGAAATCATATGATGTATCTGGTACTCCAGTTTTAGGACCGCTAATCTCTGGTTTTCCTGGAGGTTCATTTTCATAATAACATACAAATGAATGAGCCATTGACACGCCTATAAATGGATGGTATTCACTTCTTCCTGAATCATCTTCCGCATGAATATAATAGTCAATAATAGTTCCTGTTGGTTGAGTAGGAATTGTATAGTTATATTGATTTGCTCCTAAATATTGCATTTCATAATTTTGCCAAGATCCACCATCAATTCTTATAAAAATTTCTGCTGTATTTACATCTTCCCCGCCATATGGATATATGTATGATTCAATATCATAACCATCAAGTGAAGATTGCTCTCCAGATAGTGGAGTATGTTTGATATATAGCATTTCGCTATCTGTAATTCCCATTGTTCTACAATGGAGTGCATCTGTTGAGGCCCATGACCCAGAAAAACCTAATACCTCATATCCTGGTAATGCTTCTTCATAAGAGTCAATTGCTTCATCATCCCATTGACTACCAGATATTGGAACCAATACTTTGTTATTTAAAATAAGGGAGTTTATATAGGGTTCACTTAAATGTGTATAAACACGCTCAATATTATAGGGAGTTCCATAACAACTTGTTTGATTTTCAAAATATTGAACAGCGTCTTCTATATCATCATAATGAGAGTGAGAAGGAGACGTTTCAATAATCATTATTGTATCAGGTGATAAATATTTCGCCCAGCAATCGATATGCTGTATATATTCACCCAATGCATCAGGTACTACATGGTAAGTCTCAATTCCACAATAATCATACATTAATTCGTCAATTTGTTCATGGGTATAGCCCCCATTTTCACTCCAGATTAAATCTGTAGAAACAGCGATACCTTGTCCATCAGTCATGTAGTTTCCACCGGTATGTTCTATTGGAAGAGCATAAACAGGAATACCTCTCCAATTACCAAAGGCAATAGGTATTGCATCATCATTAGGTCTTGGCCGGTTGTAAATATGATCAACTATACCTTGTTCATCATCTCCATTGAAAATGAACCAAGGTCCATAGTCACGAGTCCAATAGGAATCTGATGGTGCAATTAAAAAATCACAATTGTTAGTATTTACACCATGACTTTGATATTGAGATAATACATCGTTTTTTTCAGTTGTACTTGCTACAATTGTAACAACTTCTACATCTTCAGACATTTCTGCAATTATTTGATAAGATATTCCAAATGGATATCTTATTAATACACCTTCCATTGGTTCAAATTCAGCAGGATGTCTAACTGGATAAGGTGGATCTGAAGTAGGTTTGAAATTCATACCTATTTCATCTAATCTTTCAAGTTCATCAGATGTTAGCCAATTTGGTAAATTATCAGGATTTTTTTCAAACCAAATTTTTTCTCTTTCATTTAAAGTTTCAATACTTTTTTTTGAAGTGTGTTGCCCATTTACTAGAACTGAGCCTAAAAATAATAATGCAATTAATATAGTTAGAATTGCTGATTTTTTCCTCATATATCTTCCCCCAATTAAACGGAATGATAAGATAGTAATTTTATCAATTTTCCATTTCAATCCATATTTAAATAATTATACAAATGAAGTAAGATTTTTTTATTAATTAACGCCTTTACTATACTTTGATATATATGCCCCAAAGTTGTCCACCACGTTGTTTACTAGCTGAACATTCAGTTCCATCAATATTTACTTTTATTTCAATATCTCCAAATCCAACAATTACCTTTGATTTGAAAGTCACCATTTCCCCAGGACCTAGATAGTCAATCGTACCAGTACTTTCTCTTCCAAGCAAAACTGTTCCACCTTTAAGTGATATCTTCCAATTTATATCCTCTGCTTCTACAAGACCATCATTTAATAGAGTTATGGTTATTTTTAATAGTCCACCTTGCAATGATATTATATTTATATAGGGTACATCCATATGAATCGGATATGTTGTCCATTTACTCATTGAGTCTTCTACATCTTTGGCTCTTGCCTTTATATCATAATCACCTATTTCAGTCCACGAATGAGCAGCAATCATAGGTTCATCAGTGCCAACTGGTCCAAGCCAATCAGTTTGTGTACCATCTCCCCAATCAAACATATAATAAATTTGATCACTATCTGGATCAGTAGTTGTTACTGTATATTCATATTCTTTGTTTATTCTTCCTAATGTTGGACCTTCTATTATTGGTGGTTCAGGAGGATAGCTTGATCCGACTAGTAAGGTTGCATTATAAGGAATCTTATTATATGCTGTTACAACTAAATCTACTCCTTCTTCTATAAAATCAATAGGTTCAAAAAGGTCGATAACTACATGACCATCTGAGTCTGAATAACCATATCCAAGAAGTTTAAAATTTGATGAAATGGCACATAAGGCATTCTCAACTTCAGGAACATTTATTTCAAATATTTCTGCCTCTATTGGAATCATTTCATCATGCTCAACATTCATATCAGTTGGTGTGTCAGTTCTAACCTGTAATGATGGATCTCCAAAGATAGTCCATGAGTCAGTTTCATCGTAACAAGATGAGCCATACTCATCCATCATATGCATTGTACCTTGGAAACATAATGCTCCATAAGAATGTCGTATATTGTCAGAGTATGTTTCTATTAAGATATCTATTATTTCATCTTCTGCATCCATTGGTGGATCCCAACTTTGGCTCTGAGTTGATGCAAAAAAACCAATTGCCCCTGTTGGTTCTCCATCATTAGTTGCTCTCAACCAAGCCTCTGCAAAACAAGCATCATAATCATCAAATTGTCCATTGTTACATGCAACAGAACAGATAAAAGGTAGCATGTTATCATTTTGTAATTGATTTACGTGAGTATTACTAAAACCACTTGAACCCCAAGATGTTGGTGAGCCATGACCACAATAATTTGCAATACTTCTACCTTCATTTAATGCAGTTGAAACCATATCTGATGATGCATAGGGATCATATATCTGATCAACTTCTGTATAAGTATATCCTAAAAGGTCATCTCTAATATTGTCCATATGTTCGTCATCATATTCGCCATCGTCACCAGGGCCTTGGTTTGATGCAACTCCCATTCCTTTATGATACCAATCTTCACTTGATTGTGGGTATTTTTCGTATTCAATAGATCGTTCGACTTGAGTTTCCAAATCATCTGTGTTTTGAGCTGAAAATCTACCAATAAATATATCTTGATAATTATCATCTCCAACAATAAATGAATAACTTGGATCTGATGCTGAAGATGTGTAAGGTGAAATATAAAGTGTAGGAACCTGTGCTGCATCTCCTACTAATAACACAAATGTAAGACCAAATTCGTTAAAATAATCTGCAATATAGGTCTTTATAGCATTTGCATCACCAATCTCAGATACATTGACCATATTTGTTTGAATGCCTTTCATATTTTTCCATTCTACAAAGGGAATCATAGTATCCCAAAAGTCGTCATAAACAATTACAAGCATATTTCCTTGTTCTGAAATAGGGTCATAACGACTTGATTTTCCAAAATTAATAAAATGGTTTTCGTAAATAAATTTGAAATTACTCTCAACTTTTTCTGGAAGTGAATTTCTATTAATGATATTTATTGTGTCTTCTCCATCTTCATAAATATTTACCTTAATATTGTTATATACTCTCAAAATCCTTTCAACAGGATTATATTGAAAGGGATATATTTCAACAACTTGTCCTCTAAAATCTCTAATAATGTAGGGTTCTCTAAGTTTTGCAATATCTCCGGGGAACCATTCATCTTTATTATAAACCTCTCCAAAAACATAAGGGACATCATCAGGATTTACACTTCTGTCTAAATCCCCTTTTGAAGGGGCAATTAATACATTGTTATAATCAATGAAATCAAAACTCACTACTTCAATTTCCATTTTTGCTGTGTCAGGAATTACAATACTACGACAAATGTTAGGAATGTCGGGAACTCCTTCAAGAAGAATATTTGATTCCTTTTCAAGGAAAATTATAGAATATTCAATTTCGTTAATAATTACAGGTACTTCTTCAAAATCATTTATTTTATATGTTATTTCAATGTCAGAATCTGTTTGACCCAAAGTTATAAGCAATGATTGTTTATCACTCACATCTCCAGTAACAGATGGAATTAAAAAACTCCCTGTTAACATTAACATTATGCTTACTACTAAATATTTTTTATTTACAGTATTTTTCATGTTCATTAACCACCCCTATTAACAATTGATAATTGATAACATCTCTAACTATATAAAAATATCTGAATATAATATAATATCACAAGATAAATAAAATCGATTATAAATAAGTCACATCTCCACTTATAATTTTTACTTGACCACTATTAGTTTTCAAAAAAAGATGACCATATTCATCAATGTCAGATACAATTCCATAATATGTATTTTTTTCATCTTCAACTTTTATTTTTTTTCCAATAATGTTTGAATATGATAACCATAGTTTTCGAATATATTCATAATTTTCAGAATTTATTTTCCTATAGTTATTATCAAAACTATTTAGAATTGCTATTAGAAGTTCCTCTCTTGAAACTTCACTACCAAAAACATCTTTTAATGAAATTGCTGATTTGTGTAATTTTTTTTCTAAAATATTATTTACATTAATACCTATTCCTAAGATAACATAATTCATTTTATCTTTACGGGCTTCAATTTCAGTTAAAATACCACAAACCTTTTGTTTGTTTAATAAAATATCATTGGGCCATTTTATTTCAGGATTTAAATCTGTTAGTTCTATAATTCCTTGAGTAACTGCAATTGAACCTATCATCGTTATTAACATTCCTTGTTTTGGATGTATTTTTGGAAATAACAAAATAGAAAACCAAAGTCCACCTTTAGGGGAAGTCCATGTTCTATCTTTTCTCCCTCGACCCTTGGACTGGACATCTGCAACAACAACTATGCCTTCTTGTTTTTCTTTCTTATCCATATTTTTAATAAAAAGATTAGTAGAGTCAATTGTATTTAAATGATACAATTTTTTTCCGATAACATTTGTTTCAAGACCACTATAAACCTTATTTGCAAAAGAAGTTTGATGACATTTTATCATAAACTATCAACTTCATGACCATAAGATTTTTTTGGCGTAATAGTTGTTGCAATTGTTGCAGCAATTACTGCTTTAATAATATCTGCAGCTAAAAATGGAATTACACATAATGTCAATAATTGCAAAAATCCTATGGAACTTCCAGTCCATAAGTAGAATTGTATTAGTCCTGGTATATATATTAACACAAAAGTTGCAAATAACATTAACAAAAGCATACCAAAAAAGTTTCTTATTTGAACATATCTATCTACAATAAATCCAATAAAAAATGCAGCAAAAATAAAACCAATAATATATCCACCAGTAGGACCTACCAAATATCCCAATCCAGCATTAAATCCTGCAAACCAAGGTATTCCTGCTACTCCAATCCCAACATACAAACACTGACTAACTCCTCCCCATTTACCTAGTAAAAGGCCTGCAAGTATAACACCAAATACTTGTCCTGTAACAGGCACTGGTGTGCCTGGCAGGTAAAATCTAAATTGAGCTAATAACCCTGTTAATAACGCAAAAGAAAGAGCTAATGATATCTTATAAACAAAATCCAGTTCATACCTCCATTTAAAAAAGTTATATCTTATATTTTTATACTTTTGGATTGGTATGGTTATTTCCATTTTTTTGATACCTCCCTTATTATTAGCTGCCTATGGATAGTAAATTATTTATTTAAATTTTGCTCGAAGATTAAGTTATTGGTTGTGATATATTGAATAATTATAATTGATTTAATTTTGTTTCCTGAAAAGAGACAATCAATTTAAATGGGAGATAAAGTATCCACCAATATTCAGGCAAGTATGTTATTTTGTGATTACATGCTAAACGATCTTAAAAAAGGGAAAAAACAATGGGAGAATAATACTTTAAAAAAAGTTTTAGCTAGTCATCCTGAGAGAAAGAGCCAATTTACAACAATATCTGACATTGTCATCGATAGACTATATACTCCAGAAGATATGATTATGATTGATTATCTTTGCGACATTGGTTTCCCAGGCGAATGGCCATATACAAGAGGAGTACAACCAACAATGTATCGTGGTCGATTTTGGACCATGCGACAATATGCAGGTTTTGGTACTGCTGAGGACTCAAATATAAGATACAAATATTTACTAAAACAAGGCCAAACTGGACTGAGTGTCGCATTTGATTTGCCAACTCAAATGGGTTATGATTCTGATCATAAGATGTGTCGAGGTGAAGTTGGAAAGTGTGGAGTAGCAATATCGTCACTTAAAGACATGGAAGTACTTTTTGATGGGATACCACTTGATAAGGTTAGCACCTCAATGACAATTAATTCAACAGCAATGATTTTGCTTGCAATGTATGTTATTGTTGCAGAAAAACAAGGAGTTGCCAAGCAAGATTTAGCAGGTACCATTCAAAATGATATATTAAAAGAGTATATTGCCAGGGGAACATATATATATCCTCCAAGGGAATCGATGCGACTAATAACAGATGTTTTTGAATATTGTTCAAAAAATATGCCTAAATGGAATACAATAAACGTTAGTGGTTATCATATCCGCGAAGCTGGATCAACTGCAGTACAAGAGGTAGCATTTACTCTTGCTGATGGGATAGCTTATGTTGAAGCTGCAATAAATAAGGGATTAGATCTCGATAAATTTGCCCCTAGACTAGCATTCTTTTTTGGATCTCATAACGATTTGTTTGAAGAAATAGCAAAGTTCCGTGCTGCTCGTCGACTCTGGGCAAAAATTATGAAAGAACGTTTTAAAGCAAAATCCCCAAAATCAATGAAACTAAGATTCCACACTCAAACAGCAGGATGTTCTCTCACAGCCCAACAGCCAGAAAACAATATTGTAAGAGTTACAATTCAAGCACTTGCTGCTGTTCTTGGTGGAACACAATCCCTTCATACGAACTCTATGGACGAAGCCTATGCTTTACCTACAGAAAAAGCTGCTCGAATTGCTTTAAGAACACAGCAAATCATTGCAAATGAGTCAGGAATTACAAGTACTATTGATCCTGTTGCAGGTTCTTATTTTATTGAATCTTTGACAAAAAAGATCGAAGATGAGGCCATGGAATATATTGAAAAAATTGATGATATGGGAGGAATACTATCTGCAGTCGAAAAGGGTTTCATTCAACGTGAAATTGCCGATAGTGCTTATAAATATCAAAAAGCAGTAGATAATGGTGAGAAAATCGTTATTGGGATAAATAAATATCAAGATAAAGAAAAAACAAGCATTGAAACCTTAAAGGTAAAACAAGAAGTTGAAGATAAACAAAAAAGACAATTGAAAAAGTTGAGAAATGAAAGAGATAATGAAAAGGTAAAGAAAGCCTTAGCTGAGATAAAAAAAGTTGCATATAGTAAAGAAAACCTAATGCCTGCAGTCTTGGATGCAGTAAAAAGTTATGCAACCTTAGGTGAAATATGTGATGTTTTAAAAGAAGCATTTGGTGAATATAGACCTGTACAAATGCTTTAAAAATTAGGTGATAAAAATGATTGAGCAAATTGACCACATTGGAATTGCAGTCAAGAATTTAAAAGAGACAATGAGAATTTATAAGGATTTACTTGGTTTAGAATTAATTGAGGAAGAAACAATTGAAGAACAAAAAATAACTCTTGCAAAATTTTTAGTAGGGAAAGTAAAAATAGAACTGGTTCAATCAACTCATCCTGAAAGTGCTATAGAAAAATTTATAGAGAAAAGAGGGGAAGGCATTCATCATATAGCATTTAGTGTCGATAACATACATGAATCTTTAAAAGAGCTAAATGCAAAAGGAGTGAATTTAATTGATAAAGAGCCAAGAATTGGTGCAGGTGGGGCAAAAATAGTTTTTATTCATCCTAAAGATATGAATGGAGTTTTAATAGAACTCTTAGAAGAAAAAGAATGAAAGCAATCTCTCTTTATTATTTCCTACAAAATAATATTTATTTTTTTCTTTGATAACTTTTCCTTTTTTTCCAATTTTAAGATCATCTTCGTTTTTACATTCACACAATAGTTTTATTCCTTGTTCAAATTCGACTAAAGCCAAAAATATAGGTGAATTAAATCCTTCAGGCACCGTGTATAATTTTGTATGAGTCAAGATCTCAGCATCATTTTCAAACTCAATGGAAGTCATTTGCTTACCACAATTGGGACATATCTTTCTATACAATACAACAATTTTTCCACAATTACATTTTGATGCTTGCATTAACAACTCTCCAGTATTGTGACAATATTGTTATTCACAAATCCACCGATATTATGGCACAAACCTATCTTTGCAGGAACCTGTCTTTTTCCAGCTTCTCCTCTAAACTGCCATACTATTTCGCAAATTTGGGCAAGACCAGTGGCACCAACAGGATGTCCTCTTGCTTTCAATCCTCCAGAGGTATTAATTGGTAATTCTCCGCTTAATTGAGTTTTGCCATTAACCAGAGCTTCAATTCCCTCCCCCGGTTTAAAAAATCCTAAATCCTCAGGATTTACCATCTCAAGAATTGTAAATGCATCATGGACCTCTGCAACATCAATATCTTTAGGTCGTTTATGTGCTCTATCATATGCTCGCTTTGCAGCAACTTTTGTTGCATTAAATGATGTCAATGAATTCCTATATTGTAAAGAAAGAAAATCAGTGGCATGTCCGATACCTGCAACCTTTACATCAGTTTTTTTTGATGTCAATATTGCAGCACAAGCACCATCGCTAATTGAAGCGCAATCATATAAATGAAGAGGATCTGAAATCATCTTACTTTTTAAAACATCTTCAACTGTTATTTCCTTCTGAAATTGTGCATATGGATTTAATGTTCCATTATGGTGGTTTTTAACTGCAGCCAATGCAAGGTCTTCTCTACTAAGACCATACTCATGCATATATCTTCTAGTAACCAAAGCTGCCAAAGCAGGCATAGTAGCACCAGTACAACGTTCATAATTATCAATAAGTTTAGAAAGTATCTTAGTAACCATTGATGTAGGAAGAGTACTCATTTTTTCACCAGCTAGTACCAAAACCTTTTCATATTGACCTGAGGCTATAGAAAAAAATGCCTGTTCAAATGCAGCTGAACCTGAAGCTGGTGCATTATCGATTCTAACACTTGGTGTTTGATATAAACCAAAGTAATCAACAATTAATGTAGCAAAATTACTATCACCAACAAATTCATCTGGATTCATGCAACCTATAAAGACTGCATCAAACTTTGGTTCAATGGTGGATACTGCATTTTCATAAGCTTCGTACATTAAAGTTTGCAATGGCTCTTTACGTCTACCAAATCTGGTTATCCCAACGTCGGAGATGTAAACTCCCGTCATTGCTGTCCAGGTAATTATAAACTATTTTTAAGTTTTTACATAATTAGACTGAAACTGTCAAGATAAGAATTAAATAACCCATCCCTTCTAGATTTTTTGGATATAATATATCTAGGAATGGGATGG
>Ga0209427_10003065_pt1 | contig 19656 bp, 20 predicted proteins | sample DeeMarSWOR136_30_FD_187465 | JGI IMG/M metagenome (GOLD analysis project Ga0209427, IMG submission 187465) | Marine sediment microbial communities from White Oak River estuary, North Carolina - WOR-1-36_30 (SPAdes) (version 2) | ecosystem: Environmental > Aquatic > Marine > Intertidal zone >...
AGAACGGCAAACTCCATCCCCTGCAGATGGCGTTCATCCAGCACAACGCCCTCCAGTGTGGATTCTGTACTCCAGGGATGATCATGGGAGCCTACGGTCTGTTATTGAAGAATCCTCACCCTTCCGAAACGGACATTGTTGAGGCCCTGGAAGGGCACTTCTGCCGCTGCGGAAGTTACAACCGCATTATCCAGGCCATCCAGACGGCCTCCCGGTCTGGGAAAGGACAGAGACCATGAAAGATGACGAAAACACTCCGTTTGTTCCGGAAGAGGGTATGGAGCCTATCACTATCGACCGCCGGGAATTTCTCAAGCTCATGGGAGGGGGAATTTTTATCCTTTTCGCGGTGGGAGATCCCTTTGCCTTTCAGCAAACACGACGGGGCCGCGAATATCCCGATGATTTCAACGCCTATCTCAGGATCGGAGAGGATGGCCGGGTGTCCTGTTTTACCGGCAAGATCGAGATGGGCCAAGGAGTGATGACTTCTTTCGCCCAGATGTTGGCGGAGGAGTTGGACGTCCCCTTATCCACGATAGACATGATCATGGGGGATACTGCCCTCTGTCCATGGGACGCCGGGACTTTTGGGTCTCGAAGCACAAAATATTTTGGCCCCCCCTTACGTCAGGCTGCCGCCGAAGCCAGAGCCGTTCTCCTGCAAATGGCTGCAGAGCTTTTAGGGACTTCTCAAGAAGAACTGACTGCGAAGGATGGCCATGTTCTTGTCAAAAATAATCCAAAGAAGAGGATCTCTTATGCCCAGCTGACAAAAGGGAAAAAAATCGAGAGACGTCTCGAGAAAAAACCTCCGATTAAGCATTATTCAAAACACACAATTTCGGGAAAACCAACAGGCCGTCTGGACAGCAGACAAAAAGTCACCGGACAAGCCGAGTTTGCCGGAGACATCCGATTACCCGAAATGCTCCAGGCCAGGATACTCAGGCCCCCGGCTCACGGAGCCAAACTCACAAGTCTGGATACTTCCGCCGCTCAAAAAATAAAAGACATTCACATCATCCAGGAAGATGACCTGATCGCTGTCCTTCACAAGCATCGTGATGTGGCGGATAAAGCACTGGGACTGATAAAGGCGAAGTTCAACACAACTGCATCTAACCCAGACAACAAGACCATCTTCGGGCATTTGAAGGATTCTGCTCCCGACGGAGAAATCGTCACAGAAGCAGGGAATCTTGATACTGGGCAGAGTCTGGCCAGCCAAACAGTCGAAGCGGAATACCTCAATCATTACGTCGCCCACGCCCCCTCGGAAAACCATACAGCCGTGGTCCAGGTTGAAGGAGATAAGGCTACGGTCTGGGCCTCCACCCAGGCCCCTTTCAGAGCCCAGGGAGAAGTGGCTCAAGTCCTCGGATTACCACTTAAGAATGTCCGGGTGATGACTCCCTATGTCGGGTGTGGCTTCGGCGGAAAAAACCAGGGGCGTCAGATTGTTGAGGCCGCCCGTCTGGCGAAATTGACCGGAAAGCCGGTCCAGGTTGCCTGGAGCCGGAAAGAAGAGTTCTTCTATGACACATTCCGGCCGGCCGCTGTCATCCAGATTTGCGCCGGCCTGAACAACTCGAATCAAATCGTCTTCTGGGATTACCACAATTATTTTGCTGGCAGTCGTAGCTCTCAGCCTTTCTACAACATCCCCCACTACCGCGTCCTCTCCTACGGAGGATGGGGAGGAAGAGGAGGTGGCGGCAGTGTCCATCCCTTCGATGTCGGCGCCTGGCGGGGTCCGGGCAGCAACACCAATGTGTTTGCCATCGAATCCCACATAGACATCATGGCCGAGGCAGCAGGAATGAACCCCCTAGAATTCCGGTTGCTCAACTTGAAGGATGACCGGATGAAAAGAGTTCTTAACGCCGCGGCAGAGAAGTTCGGACATTCCTTCTCGAAAGCTCCCAGCGGGAAAGGATACGGAATAGCCTGCACAGATTATTTGGGCACGTACGTGGCGACCATGGCAGAGGTTAACGTTGATAAGACAACCGGAGAGATCCGCGTCGAACGTGTCGTCTGCGCTCAAGACACGGGCGAAGTGATCAATCCCGAGGGAGTCAAGATGCAGATCGAAGGCTGTATCACCATGGGACTCGGTTACTGTTTAACCGAAGAAATCCGTTTTAGGGGCGGCAGGATTCTTGACGAGAACTTCGATACCTACGAGATCCCACGGTTTTCCTGGGTGCCGAAAATCGAGACCGTGCTCGTGGATAATCCCGAGATGCCTCCTCAGGGATGCGGGGAGCCGGCCGTCACGTCTATGGGTGGTGTGATTGCCAATGCTGTTTATGATGTCATAGGTGTCAGAATGTTCACCCTCCCGATGACGCTGGCTCGGATAAGAGAAGCCCTCAAGAAAGAAATGCCTTCCTCCGCCGGTAAACCGGAAGCAACACTATCAAATTAAAAAAGGAATCAAGGCCTTTCGGGAGGGAGGATAGTCATCAAACTGCTCTTTATACCATCTATGATGATCTAATGCCCTTGGGATGAGATTGGCCAGGGTCCAAACGAAAAAAGCAAGGGTGGGGATGGACCAGGTCAGAAGAGCAAACCCTCCCCATTCGATGATCTCTCCTAAAAAATTCGGACAGGAGACATAACGGAATATTCCACCATCGGGAATTGAATATTGAGACGGTTCTGAGGACCTCAACCCGATCAGGACATGGTCTGAATACCAGTTGAGCCCCAAACCAGAGAAAAACAACACGACTCCGGCGAGAAACCTGGGATCCGCAAACCAGGCTGAGCTGTAACGAGGAGCGAAGGAGCCAAAGTAATGGCCGCAGATAAACCCGTTGACAACATTGAAGATAAAGGCCATGGACATGATGACGACCGGCATTCTCTTCTGGGCGGTCTTCAGTCGGAAGGGAAACACGAAGGACCGGTTCGAGTAGTGGACAACCCAGAGGACGAAAAAAAACCAGGTTGCGGCTGTCTGACTGACGGTTCCGACTAAGAAGAAATAAACAAAAACCAAAAGGGCCGGCAGTTCCATGATCAACCACCCCAGATGATTCGGCACCGTCATCCCCCAGCCCGGTCTGGTGTGGCGTCCGTAGGGAGCTGGGATTTTTAAAAGCAGCGGAAAGACGACAACACCCAGTCCCACCCAGGCGTACACGAGAGCATAAAATGTACTTTCGGCCATGTCTTATCGATTTATTAACCCGCTCTCTTTATACCAATCTAGCGCATCCCTGATGGTCTCTTTGATCGGTCTCGGCCTGAATCCCAGATCTCCGGCGGCTTTCTCATGAGATATGTTCTTATGTCCTGCCCGGAGAATCGTCAATGAATCCCGGGAATAAAGAGGCTCAGTCCCGATCAGTCGGCAGTAGAGCTTCAGGAAAGGCAGGACGGCCTGGGCCAGCCAAACGGGGACAGAAACTCGTTGTGGTTTTCTGTGGCTTGACGCGGAGACCAATCGAGATATGTCCTGAATGCTCTGCCAATGTCCTGATAAAATATACCGCTCTCCTGCTTTCCCTTTCTCGATGGCCTTGACCGCCGCCTCCACGACATCCCTGACATCGACCCAGTCATAGCCTCCCTTAACCAAAGCTGGAAGCTTCCTAAGATACATTTGAATCAGAGCCCTGCCCATCAGGGACGGAGCATAATCATGGGGCCCGATGACCGCAGTGGGATTGAGGATGACGGCATTTAACCTGGCTTTGACGGATTCCTGCACGACCTCTTCTGCCAAGGCTTTGGTCCAGCTGTAGATGATCATATCTTGAGTGGCGAGAGGGCGACGTTCATCCAGCGTTTGATCCAAGGGTTCACTGACCAGCGCATGGATGCTGCTGAAATGGATAAACCTGCGGATTCGCGCCTTCTGAGAGGCCTCGATGATTCTTTTTGTTCCCCCCACGTTTTGTTCAAAAATCTCGTCCTTTTGTCTGGACTTGATAGAGATCACTGCGGCTAGATGGAAGACCACCTCCACCTCCTCGACAAGATGGGAAAGGGAGGCAGGATCCATCAAATCCCCCCGAACGAAATCCATCGGCAATCCTTTGATTCCTTGATCGTTCCGATGGACCAAAGCCCGGACCTGATGCCCGCGCTCGATGAGCTGCCGGCAGAGGTTACACCCGATGTGGCCGTTGGCACCCGTGACTGCAATTTTCATGGATGAAATGTTTGGATGTTTATACCACAGCCCCAGCCTCCGGTCAATAAATGGGGACGGTTCTAATTTTAATCAAAAAAAATAGAACGGTCCCCATTCTTTACCTGATGAAGAATCGTTATCGGCTGGTGGCTGTGATATACTCGTCCCCTGAACGGCCTAGCACTATGAACTATGATGTCATTGTTATCGGCGCTGGATTCGGGGGCTTGACCTGTGCCACAAAACTCACCAAACACGGCAAAAAGGTTCTCCTGCTCGAGAAAAAGCCTCATATCGGTGGAACGAGCCATGTCTTCTTCAGGCACGGATACGCCTTTCCTATGGGCCCTCTGGGCTTTGGCTATCCCTTAAAAGTACGGGAATTCCTCGAGGATCTGGGGATAAAGAAAAAGATTGATTTCCAGCGCAGCCACTTCCAGCTCATCTGTCCATTCTTTGACCTCACCTGCTCCAAGCCATTTGAAGAATTTAAGGAAGATTTGAAAAAAACCTTTCCTGGGGAGAAGAAGATTGATTTCTTCTTTTCTCGATTCGAAGAGGTTATCGGTCTTGTCAAAGATGTCTCAGCCTGGCATCCCGATTATACCTTGGGAAAGCGAAGAGAAAAGATACTCAAGAGGGCAGATCGCGATTTGCAGAAGAAAATGAAATTCATCCAGATGTATGCTCTCAGCCCCAGCCACGAATTCTTGCAAACCCATTTCTCAGACGACAAGATCATCAGCCTTATAGGCTCCCTGGGCACCCACCCGCCAAAAATGTCCCTGCTGAACATGGCCTCGATGTGGAACATCATGGCCTTCGAGGGCATTTGGTTTCCCTCATGCGGTATTCACGGAATGACAGAGCTGCTAAAGGACGCCTTCCTAAACTACGGAGGAGAGCTGAGAGCCGGTTCCCTGGCCAAAAAAATCCTGATGGAAAAGGGGACTGCCAAAGGGGTCATAGTTGAGGACGGGCAAGCCTATTATGCGCCCTGGATTGTCAGCAATGCCGATTATAAAAAGACATTTTTCGAGCTCTTTGACAAGGAGGATGTTCCCGCTCAATTTCTGGAGAGAGTCGGAAAAACACCCTACACGCAATCCGAACTGTGTGTCTATTTGGGCATAAATCCTCAAAAGGTGGATTTTTCCGCTATGCGGGCATCGCATTTATTTTACAGACACGCCTATGATCCCCAACGGATTCCGGACCTGGAGGATTTTGACAATCGAGAACTGGAAATTTGCCTCTGGTCAACCAAAGTCCCCGAACTGACTCCCCCAAAGAAGGCAGCCTTGGTGCTGCGCATCGGATTTCCCTATGACCGCTTCGCCAGCTTCCGGATTGGGGAAAAGAAAAGGAATAGGCCCTACCGAAGGTACAAAGAAGCATTAGCCTCTTCCCTCGTTCAGACGGCAGAACATATCCTTCCCGGGCTCCAGTCTTCCGTAGAAGTCATGGAGATTGCCACTCCCCTCACCTATCGAGATTGGGGACAGAGGTTCCACGGATCCATCGCCGGTTGGACATGGAGCCCCCAACCCGGCCAATCTCTCGGGGGAAAGATCTTGGTGGTGACACCTGTTCTTAACGTGTTGATGACGGGCATCTATGCTGCTGCCGAGCTTTTTCTCGGGGGAATCCCGACGGCCATGCACACGGGAAATCTGGCCGCTGATTGGATTCTTGAAAAGGACGGCCCGTCTCTCTCAACAGAATAGTCCATGACTTCGCGGGAACATCAAAGATGTTAAGGTTTTGATGATTTTGGAGCTGCGGCAGAAATTCGCATTCTCTTCAACCCTTTGATTGTAATGAATCAGATCGTGAATGTTTTCGACTGCTGGGCAAGAGCCCCTAGACCTGAGGGCCTGCGATTGAGTTCCCTTTTTATTTCCCAGTGTTTTTGAATTATAATAGCGCTTTCCATCAAGCCATAAAAAACTTGTTTGAGGAGGGAGGATGTCATTAAAAAATAGTCTGCTGCTTTACGCAATCACCTTTGTTTGTTTTTTTCTGATCGATATGATCTGGCTCGGGCTGATCGCCAAAGGCTTCTATCATAAACACCTGGGAGGAATGATGAGCTCCCGGGTGAACTGGGCGGCCGCTGTCCTGTTTTACCTGCTCTTCATCCTCGGACTGGTCATTTTTGTCGTCCAGCCTGCTCTCCTCGAGAATTCTCCGCTGAACGCCCTGCTATTTGGAGCACTGCTGGGGCTTGTCTGTTATGCGACCTATGATCTGACCAACCTGGCCACCCTGAAGGATTGGCCGCTGGTCGTGACCATCGTCGACCTCGTCTGGGGAACGGTCTTAGGAGGCTCAGTCTCCCTGATCAGCGTCCTGGCCGGTCGTGGGCTTATCAAGCTTTAACTAATTTATGGGGACGGTTCTATTTTTTTCCCTCCAACTGTGACTCGGTGTGTTATAATGCCTTTTCAAATTTATTCAGGAGAGAACGATGCACGAACACGTCTACAAAACCATAGAGTTGACCGGATCTTCCAAAGTCAGCATGGAAGAAGCGGTCAGGAACGCCATCTCAAAAGCCGCAGAGACCATACACAATATGCGATGGTTTCAGATCATCGACTCTCGGGGCTATATCGAGGAGAGCTCTGTCGCCTACTGGCAGGTAACTCTCAAGATTGGATTCACTGTCGATTAATTCGATTTGTCAGCGCTCGCTTCCCCCCAATTCGGCGGGCCAAGAAAATCAGTGTCTTTGATGAGGCATTGACAACAGGCAGTGGCGGCTGAGAATTGTTCACACTCATTAGGGGGCTGGTTCGCGGATTCTAGGATAATATCACTAATGCATTCAAGGCAAATATCGATAACAGCCTAAGGGAAAAAAGCAAAAAATATTTAGACTGCCAAGAAGAATCCAGGCGTTGGATTCAGCTTGACTTGACAAACCAAGGATCAAGACATATATTCTTAATGGTACTGAAAATCATTATCATTAAGGGAAAAAGAGCTTCTTTATTTCCGCTGAGTGAAATGATATATCAGGGGAGAAAAATATGAAAAAAGCGGCATTTATATTCGGGATTGTTTTCGTTGCATTTCTTTTCTTGGGTCAGGGACTTTGGGCCCAAAGATTCTACAGAAATAATTCCAGAAGCGTCGACGATGACTATTTCCTGAATCTAACGGAAGAACAAATGGAAAAGATCGATAAGCTGGAACGCGCGCTTGAAAAGGAGCTGACCCCTTTGTTTTCAAAACTCAGGTCCACCTATGTAGAGCTTGACCAACTCGAATTACAGAAAAGTCCAAACCAAAATGCAATCGAAAAAAAATGGACTGCAATCTATGAGATCGAAGCTGAAATTCGAAACAAAGAAGCCCTGCATGAAGAAAAAATCCGGAGCTTATTAAGCCCAGAACAACGGGCCTTACTGGATTTGTATTATTACCCACTAGGCCTGGCTCTCTATGGAAAGGGGAGATTCGGAAGAGGATATCTAGGCCGTGGATTTAGACGATACGGACGCGGCTATTATAGATATGGGCGAGGATTCAGGGGATACGAACGTGGTTATTATGGATACGGACGAGGCCGCAATGTCTTGGGGATGAGAGGGCGTTTCCTGGGGAGAGGCGTCGGCCGTCTGGGCCTTGGATATTACGGCGACTACGGCCCTCTTAGGTACGGCCGGGGGCCCTGTGGTGCAGGACTGGGAAAATGGTTTCTCTGGAATGACCAGAGAGGCCGCCGCTACTGGGACGACTAAGGCTGTCCCGATCTTGCTCAAAAGTAATAGCGCCCTCTGAACTCCAGCCGAAAGTCATTCTGTCTTTCACCGAATTCGCTTTCTGATCTTCCCACCAGAAGTGTCACTCTCGCCCGGAGTTCCAGATTTGTGATCGGGTTATAGAGCAATTCCGGAGTCAAAGAAAAACTGCTGTCGGTGAGGTTAAAAATGCCAAAAAAGGATGGAACAAAATAAAGAATATTCCAGGGCTCTTTCTGGCTCGCCCGAAGATAGAGATAATTCTGCATCGGGGCAAATGTTCGATAGGCCTGGCTCTCAGCACCCGCCAAGCCACTGAGCTGGCTGTCATCCCCTGTCAGTAAAGAAAACTGGTATGCCCGATCGACGAGAAAATAAAAGTCCTCCATTTCGCTGGAAGTGTAGCCATGGCCATTCCTGAAATATTCGAGGATCAGGGTGAGATTTGTCCTGGTGAGAAACCGCATTCCCAATAGATAACTGGTGCTGGCATAGGTTTTCTGCTGTGAGCTTCCATCTCGGCCGAAAACCTTTTTGCTGTAGTGTGGCGTGTAGGCAAGCTCACCATGTAATTCAAAATACGTCGCCAGGTTGCGGGAAAAGTCCATTCCAAAGCGGTCCGGAACGCCCTTCCCGGCTAAAAACATAAAATCGATATCGGTATCATAGACCAGGAGATAGATTTTCCCTCCAAAATTCAAGGTTTTCAGCCCGCCAAAATCGCTGTTGACATGGTCATAGACAGGCAGCAGAACAGGGGTCAGCGTGATCGCTTTCAATTTGCCCGGGAAACTTTTAATGTAATCCACGGATAGAACCACTAAGCCTTCTAGGGCCAGTTCGGGATCATTGGGATTTTTGGGCCGATCGAGGAACGCCGCCGGATTCCAGGCATAACCTTTGCCCCACCGCATGCGCCTCTTGCCCACATCCAGATGAAAGGAGAGAGTGGGCTGAAGCGAAAATAACGCTTCAAACAGATTCGTATCATGAGACCAGCCCGAATACGACTTTTTAATATCTGTGCTGGTGCGCATTTTCGCAAAAACCATGCCTTTTTTGTAGCTAAAATCCAGCAGCGCATTAAAATTGTACTCAGGTGTGCTCTGTCCCACTTCAAAGTCGTAAAACTTGAGCTTATACAGCCTCGAGTCACGATCCAGACCAAAGAGAACTGGACGAAATTCAAGGTATCCGCCGAAATGAAACGGTTTTTTCTCTACCTCCGCAAGATCAAAGGTGTACTCCTGCTGGGCCGCAAAACCTGTGGCCGTAAGATAGAAAAGAAGAAGACAAGGAATAATCCAGCGCACTTATCTCAATGATTCCAGGTGGGGTAAGAAAGAAAGAGTAAAAACTTCATCCTTGAATTCCCTCTGTTTGAGGCCCGCAAATATCATAACTGATTTATAGCCTTGATGGAGAGGGCTGTCCGTTTCAATCACGGATGGCCTGACAATGCCTCCTCCAAAATCTTTAATTTGACTGAAATGAATGGTCTTAATCAGCATGGACGCTTCGGTGAGACATTCAATCTTTTTCGGCAAGCGTTTTTCCTTATCCGCCCACATCTTCAATTGATCGTAAGCGACCGTTTTTGTTTTTGCCTTCAAATGCAAAAGATATTCATCTCCCAAGTCTTTAACCTCCAAAACGTCATATTCCTCGGCATAATCCAGCCTTAGAATATCGGCATTATTGAATATCCCACCGACAACAGACTGGAGGCTGGTTATACGAATCGGTTTGCCGACGTTGGGGATGTAGAGCCACATATTTTCATCCAGCCGCAACGTACTTCTGCCCTTTTCGCTGGCAGGAGAGATAAAAAGTGCGGCGATTCTATCCTTCCCTTTTTTCACTGTGAAGAGCACAAACTCTTTTTCTCTCCCGTTCGGCTCGATATTGATCAGTTTCCTGTAGGCTTCGAAGGATTCGGGATTAAGATTCCTATCCACCTGCCGGAGAAGTTGAGCCTTATCAATCGCGAGTGCAGGTGATAACATAAAGACAGACAAAAGCCCAATCGAGATCTTTTTCATGTTCCGGCACTCATCTCCAGGACAAATCTCACCGCCTCTTCAACACGGCCTGAAAACTCGACAAAGGTAAGGCCATGTGCTTCTAAAGCATTTTTCATTTTATCGCCGATCCCGCCGGCAACAAAGACAGTGACATTTCTCTCAGCCAGAAAATCAGCCACAGACACTCCAGCGCCGCCTCTTGTATCCTGGTAAGGATTTTCCACCGCATTTTTGAGGTTTCCGTCACCATCAAACATAAGAAAGTAGCTGCAGCGCGCTGCCGTTTGACTGACCTCCGCTTCCATAGTCTCTCCTTCGGAGGCCACAGCGAGCACGACCTTTTCTTCTCCCAGGACTTGAGGCTGGATCAGAAGGAAAAAAACCAAGAATGCGATACCCATTCTAAACATGATGAATCTCCATTAATTTTATACATGCCTCAGCGCTTCGACCGGTTCCATCCGCGAAGCTTTATAGGCCGGTTGTAGCGCGGCGATCACAGACACCACAATCACAACCAAAGAAATCAACAAGATGTCTACGGCATTGAGCCGCGGGGAAAGCGTCAGTCCGATTTGCCGGCCAAAATTAAAGCTGACCTTCACAAGGTTCAGGATAAATACCACAGCCACCGCCAAAACGTTCCCCACGACAACCCCAAGAAACCCGAGCGATAATCCCTCGATCAAGAACAGAGACAGAATCTTGCCCGGCTTGGTGCCGATGGCGGATATGGTTCCGATTTCCCGGATCCGCTCAAACACGGCCATGATCATCACATTCATGACGCTGACCAGGACGATAGCGATGAGCATAAGCCTTATAAAAAAGGTCATGACGTTTATCATCCGGGCCACATTAGAGAAGGGCGAAAGTTTCTCCCAGGTGTGGATTTCGAAAATTGGCTTCCCCTGCGGATTGCTCTCCCCGGCCAGAAGCTTTTTCAGTCTATCATAGACAATATTTAACTTGTCGAAATCTTTAAGCCTGATGGCCAGCTCGCTGATCTCCATCTCTTCCATTCGCAAAAGTTCCTTGGCATCATGAATGTGCATATAGCCGTCTCGGCCCCCAGGACCGGTCACACTCTCGATGATCCCCCCCACGACGAACTGTCTGCCGTTGACCGAGCCATCCTGATTGGTAGCGATAACCACGACGGTATCCCCCACCTCGGCTTTCATGCCTTTAGCCAGCAGCTCGGGAATCAAGATTTTACCTTCTTGGATGGATTTTTCACCCTGCTTTATTCGGGAGAGAAAAAGCGGAGCTGTGGCCATCTCCAGTTCGGGATAAACACCGTTCACTCTGATATTTGTCGTGTCTATAAAATTGCTGAACATACCCCCGAATTTTATCCGGGGCGAAAAAGCCTCGACCTCAGGAATCTCTTCTAAAGCTTTTTCAAGCTTCTTTTCTGCTTTCGCACTGAGATTAAGCGTCAACGGTAGGCTGTCGATGGAAGCCACATAACCTTGTCTGTGGACCTGGAGGTGACCGAGCATTGAATCTGTGATCTGACTGATCATAAGATATTTGAAGGATTCCGAAGCCGCGATAAACACCAGGACAAACATGACTCCTAGGGCAATGAGAGATGAGGTGAGGAGGGTCCTTCTCTTGTATCTTGACAGATTACGGACCGCAATTTTAAAAAGTTTCAGCATTGTCGTCCCTCTTACCTAGGACCTGGTTGACAAGCTTTCCATCCTGAAGTGTATAGACCGTCTCTACTTCACCGACGATTTTGGGGTCGTGAGTGGAAAAGACAAAGGTCACCCCGAATTCCTCCTTCATCTGCCTCATGGTGTCTACGACCATAAAGGCGGTCTTGCTGTCAAGATTAGCCGTGGGCTCATCGGCCAGCACGAGCCTTGGGTTTGTCACCAACGCTCTGGCCACAGCAGTTCTTTGCTTCTGTCCGCCTGAAATCTGGTCAGGATATTTATGCCGCTGATCGATCATTCCGACAGTTTTTAAAAGCGAAATGACGCGACTTCTCCTTTCCTCAGCAGGAATATTCTGGACGATCAAAAGGGGATATTCGACATTTTCATAAACCGTCAAAACCGGAATCAGGTTAAAATCCTGAAAAATGAATCCAAGGTTTTGCCCGCGAAATGCAGCGGATTCTTGACGCGTCAGCTCAGAGGTGTTGACACCAGCAACTTTTAAGGTGCCTGAAGTCGGCTTGTCTAGGCATCCGATGAGATTGAGCAAAGTTGTTTTTCCACTCCCGGAGGGGCCAATAAACGAGATGAATGAGGCAGGCTCTATGTCAAAGCTCACGGACTTTATCGCTTCCACCTCTATTTCTCCCATGCGGTAGATTTTGGTGACGTTTTCTGCCTTGACTAGACTCATCAGAAATTCCGAAAAAATTTAACTTCAGATGTCCAGATACTCTGGAGTAATAAAATTAAGCCCTATTATATATATTTTGATATCTTCAGGAAAGAGCGGCCCTAAGCAGACGGCAAATCCCCTCTTATGAGAGAAAAAAAATGTCGTTAATTAAGAATCCAACTTCGCTACCACAATGAAGAATTGGATATCACCAGAGTTCCGAGGCCCGGACTCAAATCGGCAGGGAAGTGTTCCTCCGGAAAATTCTCAGTCCCTTGACTATTATTTTCTTCCTTGTCTTGATAAGAAGCTTTAACAACCTTGGCCAATGGATTATCAGGTCCATCGACCGTCTTCATTTTTTATTCTCCTCTCATTCTCATTTTCACGTTCACATCCAACATTTCCAAAGCCATGTCTAAGGTATCGCGGAGGTGTCTTTGATAGGATTTCATGCCTTCCGGTGCGTAGCTGGAAAAGAACTCCTTGATCTCCTGTTCATGAACAAGCCCTCCGATGGATATCACACCGATCAGGATGCGTTCAAAATAGAGGGGATGGAATCCTTCAAGCCTTTTCTGATTCTTCCTGAACATCTCCCAGAGGTAAGGAGTCAGGCCCGGGTTGGCAGACATCATATATAGCGGAATATACTGAAGTCTAGGAGGCATTTCCTTCAGGGCAAATTCGACAGCCTTTTCCATATTGTCTTTTTGGACGCAGCCGAGGACACTGGATAAGATCATTCGTTCTTGTTCGCTTTGGCTGGCTTTGAAGCGTGAGATCAGAGTCTCTAGCGATTGAGGATCTTTGTAGGCGACAATTTCCTGCACCGCCTCGGCGTTATCAGGATGGAGACTCGTTCCACTCTTGATCATTCTATCAAACTGGTCCAGTGAAAAATCGACAGCCCTCTGGCTGCCGAATAACGCGGCATCCCTCAGGGCGCTGCTTCTCAGAGCTGAAGTCGTTAAGGACTCATCAGCCTGAGGTTCGTATCCGATTCTATCGAGTATTTGCTCGGTCATTTTTTTACCAATCGTTTTAATTTTTTCTCCCGCCGGTCTATCTACGACGAGATTGAGCAATGACAGATTGTTCACGATCCCTCTCAACGGAAGATGGTGATCTTCTTTCTGATAATGGGCATTGATATAATCCAAATAGTCAGAAATTTTGAAATCCCCCCTCCTGACTAAGCCAAAAAGGTCTTCCTGAACACCGTACCGATCCGGCCCTCCGAGGACCTTGGCGCTGATGAGATGACCTAAGCGATTCAACTCAGACGACTCATATTTTACTCTGTAGAAACCCGTTTGCTCATGATTGACCTTCAAGGCTTTGATATCATCATTCAGTTCCAACTTATCCGTTTTGGCCGAGAGAGTGTGTTTAATGACTTTTTTCTGGCCTTGGGCGTCAATAATTAATACCGTCAGGGGTATGATCCACTCCTCCTCATGTCTTCTGTCGTCGAGGTAAGTAAACCGCTCCTGTGACAAAATCAGTGTGCTGTTCTCTCTTCTCACACCAACGAGAGGATGTCCCGGCTGCTTGACCCAGGTGATCATCATGTTGACAATCAACTCATCCTGAGCCGCTCGGCCAAAGGCTTCCCAAAGGTCAGCACTTTTGGCGCTGGAAAAGGCATGCTTCGCGAAATAATCCTTAAGAGCTGGTTTTGCTCGATCGCTCAAATAAGCCAGGACCATTCGGAGGATTGAACCACCTTTACTATAGATGATCGGTACCGTGCTGGCCGTTATTCGGGCTTCTTCTTCCAGCTCAACAGCAAAATTGTTGTTAAGAGCATCTCGATTTAATGCAGAAGACGTCGTCTCCAGCAGAAAATTCTCCATGGTTCGCCATTCTGGATACTGGTGATCCACGGCCACTTCCCCGTAGATAGTGGCAAAGCTTTCGTTCAGCCAGAGGTACTTCCAGGCAGCCGGACTCACCAAATCCCCGAACCACATATGGACAATCTCATGAGCGATCGTTGTGAACAGATTCTGGAGGGATTTTCTTGAGGTGATTCCGGGATAGACAAGAAGCAGGTTCTCCCGGAAAGTCATGGCGCCCCAGTTTTCCATCGCCCCGAAGGCAAAGTCAGGCACAGCGATCAAATCGAGCTTGGGCAGGGGGTACTTCGTCCCGAAATGGTCTTCCAGAAAATCGACACATTTCCGGGCAAATTTCAATCCCTGCTCAGCCAAATCAATTTTTCCCGGGGTGGTGATGGCCCGGAGCATGACCTCCCCTGGATCCTCCTTTATCTCAAACTCCCCCGCACCGAAGAAAAGCAGATAGGTGGACATGATCGGTGTCCGCTGGAATTTCACAAGTTTCTTATTCCCAGCGATAATTTTTTCCTCCTCGACGGGCATGTTCGAGATGCCGGTGAGGTGACGGTCGATAACATATTCGATATCGAAGGTGGCCTTAAGCGCTGGTTGATCAAAACAGGGAAAAGCCTTCCGTGCACTGACTTCTTCGAATTGAGTAACAGCGATGTATTTCTCCTGGCCATCTTGGTCGGTGTACTTGCTCCGGTAGAACCCGAGCATGGTGTCGTTGATACTCCCTGTGTACTCGATGAGGACCTCAATTCTTCCCTGTGCCTTTCGAGGAAACTGGATAGTAAAGGACTGCGCCTCTTTGTCGAACTCGGAAAATGCGGCTTTTTCATAGCTCCCATCGAGAGCGACCTGACACGCCTGGATGTCAAGGTCGACAGCGTTGAGAGTAATGGACGTGCTGGGTTCGCTGGCCTTTATCAGCACCTCTGTTCTGCCTTTGTAAATAAAGTTGGTCAAATCTGGCTCGAGATGAATTTTGTAATGCTCGGGAATCATACCCTTCATTCTGACCCTCCTGTTGAGGTCTGAGTCCACTGCGTATCGGATAATATAGTTTATGCCCAAAAATCAGTCAAATCTTCGCCTGTCTTTGCCATTTTCGTATGAATTACGTTCTGTGTCTTCTTATTAAATACCATGTAACACTTTCTGACTCACAGCGTATAAAAGGGTGAAGATATTGGATAGTCCTAACCATCCAAAAAACAACCAACAAAGGAGTAACACAATGAAAAAGACAACCATCATCCTCATCGTTCTCGTGGTCCTTCTCATCTTTTTTACCGAGGGCTTGGCTGCTCCTCTTCAAAAATCGCTCGTCCCTGCGGACGCAAAATGGGTGGTTCATCTTGATCTGCAGAAGTATACCTCCTCCCGCCTCCATGCCGGGCTTCTAAATCACGAAATTATGGACAAACTCCGAGCCAAAAACGCTGAAATATCAACTGTTTACGGTATCGATCCCATCAAGGACATCAAGAGTGTCACAGTCTACGGATTGGACGTTAAGGAGAAAGAAACAGTCATCTGTGTCGACGGGACCTTTAATCGAGAAAAGCTTTTCGATCAGATAAGAAAAAAAGCACACGAAGCCCCCCAAGAAGAGACTTATCATCAAAACACCATCTACAGTTGGGATTCTGACAAGTATATCGTGTTCGCCAAAGAAGGGCCCGTCATTATCGGCATGAGTGACAAAGCCATCAAAACCGCCCTGGATGTCATTGCCCGAAAAAAACAGGATATCTCCGCTTCTCCGCTGAAATCAGAGCTGGATAAAGCTCCATCCGATGCCATCCTGACCGCCGCTGTCGAGAACATTTCTTTACTCGTCAAACATTCAAAACCGGTCATCCTGAAAAAAATGGGCAATGCCTTGTTCACCCTTGCGGAAAGACAAGAAGACCTTGTCTTCGATCTGAACATCTTTGCCCTGACGCCCGAGGATGCAAAAAACATGGAGCAGATAGTCCGAGGGCTCATCGCCATGGCCAACCTGCAGAAAGAGGATATCCCGGCTGAGCTGAAACTCCCCGAGGATCTCACCATCCAAACCAAAGGAAACACAGTCCGGATGGGATTCACCTACCCGGTTGAGTACATCATCCAACTGATTGCCAAGAAAGGATCCTTTCTGCGCTCCTCCTTCATGGCTGAGTTTTCTCCTTTATCTTAATCTGCAAATCAGTTAGATTAAGCTGAGAATCATTCGGACAGATGGACCAAACCGCTTCGATAAAACATCTTTCAGACGAAGAAATCGCCATCCGGGCTGCGGCTGGCTCACCGGGTGCGTTTGAAGCGCTGGTCACTCGCTACAACGCCAGATTGTGCCATTTTCTCCGCCATAAGACCCAGACAGACCAGGATGTTGAAGACCTCGCCCAAGAAACGTTCCTTAAAGCTTTCCGGAACATGGGCCGCTTCGATCCTCGAAGGAGGTTTTCTACCTGGCTGTACACCATTGCGGTCAGACAGGCCATCAGCCGCAACCGGAGACAAAAACCGCAGGGAAAGTCCTCAATATTTAAAAGTCATGAGCCCGATCCTGAACAGGCTTTGATCCAGAAGGAACGATCCCAAAACCTGTGGCATCAGGCAAGCACTCTCCCGTCGCACGAGTATGAAGCCCTCTGGCTCCGTTATGCTGAAGACATGTCGGTCAAAGACATCGCCAAGGTTTTGAAGAAAAGGCCGCTCACCGTCCGTGTCCTTCTCCATCGGGCCCGTCTGAGTCTGGCTAAAAAAATGCATCCGAAATCCGCTTCCGAAGGCTTGGAAAGTCCGGCTTCGGTAGAACATAAATTGTCAGTCCTATGAACAGGAGATGAAAAATGTTTTGCACACTCTATAAATGGCTTATTTCCCAAGCGGTGGACTCGGGAAAACCTGTCTCCGGCCTCGTCCGCCGCCATCTCCGAGGCTGCGCCGCATGCCGGGAGTATGCCCAGTTCAGCCAATCAATCAACCAGAGAAGCGCTCAAGATATCGGCGATATTCTCAAAGCACACGATGGTGCTCTCGATGAAAAAATCATTTCCGGGTTATCGAAGGCCCCAGAGTCAAGAACTCCCTCCGCCCGAAAGCCTGTTCTCATTCCTGCTGTTGCGGCTGCCTCCGCCTTGTTCATCATCGCCATCAGCATTATCTTGTTGACAATCCCCAAATCCAGTCCCTTTGATCCGTTGAAGGCCATCTATGAATTCGACATCAGCCAAGCCTCGCTCGAAAAAAAGATTGAGACCATCGAGTCGCCGTTGGAAGAAGAATTTCAAGGTCTTAAACAATCCCTAAACTCGACAGCTAAATTTCTTATTTCCTGTTTAGAACAAGGAATAGGAGACATCCCTTACTAGGAGGAGAGCCGCCTGATCGAAACCGAGAGGAAGAACTGATAATGGAGAAGAAGCGAGAATCCTATTAGTCCCCAGCCAAATATTTCTCATGATCTTCTTCTGCCCTGGAAGGAGAAGTCCGAGTGATTTCCGGCGTTTTTTGACGCCTCGAGCGGCATCAGGGAGATATTCCTTCATTCTCAAGCCGGCCTTGATATCTTTTTTTCCTGACTTACATTTCCCTGCAACGATTGATGGGAAATCCGAGACAAGGATGCCTACTTAATCCTCAAAGCAGAAAAGAAAATTTTTATCCCTCCTCTGAGGCTTTCTTTGTCCTCTCTTTAGCTTTTTGAGCGATTATCTGATAAAATCTAGCCATGGATAAGAAAGAGCGGCTCGAGCAAAAGGGGATTTTGGTATTAAAAGATGTGGATGAAAAAAAGGAAATCGACTTTGAGTTGAATTATCTATCTTCTTTGAGCTTAGATCAGCGATTCTCATTGATGCAGAAAAAAAGCCAGGAATTAAAAACCAACCTAAAAAACAATGGACACAGAAGAACTCCTCAAATTATTAAAAGAAAATAAGGTCAATTTTCTAGTCATCGGAGCCTCTGCGTTCCCTGTATATGGTTATGCGAGATCTACTCTTGATATTGACTTGTTTGTCGAGCCTGATCTTAAAAACATAAAAAGGATCATGAAAGCATTAGAAGAATTTGGTTACGATATAACTGATCTCTCTCCTGAAGATTTCTTAGAGAACAAAATTTTAATCAGACAATACACAGTTGAGGCAGATATTCATCCCTTTGTGAAAGGAATCACATTTGATGAAGCATGGAAGAACAAGATATCAGCAAAATTCGGAAAGACCGAAGTTTTTTTCCCAAGTCTAGATGACATGATAAGTATGAAAAGGGCTGCTGGAAGAGCTATTGATCGAGAGGATTTAAAATATTTGTTGGAAATTAAAAAGAAAAAAATATTTAATCCTCGATGAATGTACCGTCTTGGTATTCTTGAAAAGCCTGCCTGAGCTCCTCTTCTGTGTTCATCACGATAGGCCCATACCAGGCAACAGGCTCTCTTGAAGGCTGGCCTGCAATAAGGATAAATCGGAGAGGCTTTTCAACGGCTTCACCGACTATTCCTTCTCCATCTGAGAAGAAAACAAGATTTTCTTAAGGTGACGAATCAGCTGATCGGAACCGAGGGGAAGATTTGATAATGGGCAGGAAGTGGGAATCTTTCTCCACGCTCGATTCTCAACGTTAACGGAGGTTGACGTGCAGGCATTTAGAGTTATTTGAATCATGCTTGCCCCTTGAAACCGCTCATTTTTTTCATCCTCTATCTCCTCATTTAAAAACAGACAGAAAAGACAGGATCTTAGGTCATCATTCACATAGCATAACAGGACAAATTTATGGTTCTATCGGGGAATGCTTCAGCTACTCATACTTAAGGATCTTTACCGGGTCGGATAGCGCTGCTTTGAGGGCCTGGAAGGAGACCGTGAGCAGGGCAATCGCCAGGGCCAGAGCACCGGCGAGGATAAAAAATCCCAACTGGGCATTCAGGCTGATCCGGTAGGCGTATCCGCCCAGCCAGGACCGCAGGGCGAAATAGGCTGACGGCCAGGCGAACACATTGGCCACTACCACCCACAGGCTGAACTCCTTGGACAGAAGCATCACGATTTGTGGGGCGGAGGCGCCCAGGACCTTGCGGATACCGATCTCTTTGGAACGCTGCTCAGCGGCATAGGAAGCCAGCCCCAGCAATCCCAGACAGCCGATAAACACAGCTAAACCGCTGAAGTATTCGAACAGCCTCTTCAAGCTGGCTTCGGACTGGTACCTCTGCTCGAGAACCCGGTCGAGGAAAAAATAATCCAAGGGTGCATCCGGGAAGATGCGCTTCCACGCCCCTTCGATGAATTTGAGTGTTTCATTTACATTTTCCATAAGGACCTTCACGGACACATATCTGTTATTGCTCGGGCTGAGGAAGAGCTTCAAGGGACTGATGGACTGCCTCAGGGAGCTGAAATGGAAGTCTTTGATCACGCCAACCACGCTATAATAGTACCTCTCTGCGCCGTAGACCTGAATGACCTTTTTGCCGATGGGATCTTCCCAGCCAAACTGACGCCAGGCTTCTTCGTTGATGATGATGGATTGGG
>Ga0209427_10003067_pt1 | contig 19655 bp, 15 predicted proteins | sample DeeMarSWOR136_30_FD_187465 | JGI IMG/M metagenome (GOLD analysis project Ga0209427, IMG submission 187465) | Marine sediment microbial communities from White Oak River estuary, North Carolina - WOR-1-36_30 (SPAdes) (version 2) | ecosystem: Environmental > Aquatic > Marine > Intertidal zone >...
AATCATTTTCAAAGTCCAAGATGTTGCGAATGTCGGCGCCGCGCCAGCGGTAGATGGACTGGTCGGGGTCGCCGGTTGCGCAAATATTGTTGTGCTGTGAAACAAGGGCTTTAGCGATTTTATATTGGGCGTGATTGGTGTCCTGATACTCATCGATGAGCAGAAATTTGAAACGGTCTCCAAGCTCGGAGCAAACTTCGGGACAGCTCTGGAGCAAAAAAGCAGTCTCCATCAACAAATCATCAAAATCCAGGGCGTTGTGCTCAGCCAGGATGCACTGATAGCGGGCATATACTCCGGCCAATGTTCTGGGAAAAAAATCGTCAGCGCCAGCTTTGAACGAGTCCACATCTATGAGCTTATTTTTCAAGATAGAAATTGCATCAAGCATTCGAGCAGGCGGGAAATTTGTGGTATCAAGTTCGCAATCCTTGACGGCCTGCTTGATACATCTGGCCTGGTCGGCTTCGTCATAGATACTAAAGTTATGGTTTATATCTGCATTATCTGCATACCGGCGGAGGATTCTAACGCATAAAGAGTGGAAGGTGCTGATATGCGCACCGGCGGAAGCACCAAGAGCAACTGCCCTTTGGCGCATCTCGTCGGCGGCTTTGTTGGTGAAAGTTATTGCGCAAATATTGCTCGGCTGGACGCCCGAATCGATTAGCGCAGCGATTCGATATGTGATGACGCGGGTTTTACCACTGCCGGGACCGGCAATAACAAGCAGTGGGCCTTCAATGTGAAAGACGGCTTCTTTTTGCAAACGAGTTAGTTGTCGCAAGAGTGTATTGTGCATTGCGTGTCCGGCTGTGTGCGTCATTTTAATTCTTTGAGCATTTCTTCTTCTTGTCGCATTAGTTGCTCGAAAAGGTTGGGCCTTTCGATTTTCATCCGTCCAAGCAGATTGCGCCTCAGATTAGGTGGATACTGCTGGTCATTCAAGAAATCGATAAGCGCAAGGTATCTTAACTGTGGAAACTCCGGCAGGTCAATCCTGGGCACATCAGAAAATTCAGACATATAATGCTTATAAACCTCTTCTGCCATATCTTCTAAGCCGGCCGCCTCGTTGTCGTCACGCATTGCATATCTAAAGTAACTTTCCCTTAACATCATTTGCACAATTTCTTTTGCGTTATTTATGTCTATACTCTGGAGCTCTTCACGAAGCCGATTCCTCGCAAAAACAACAACATCTGGGTTTTTAAATTCATCCAGCGGATAGAGCTTTCTTAATTGATTATAAATTTTTTGTGCCTGGCTTCTATGACCTGCCTGATAGAAAGATAGGACGGCGTTCTTGAGCATATTGCGATGGCCATCCTGCAGGGAACTGTAGATACTTTTGCTAATGTCTTTGTATTTTTCGAGAATCGCTAGCCGAGCCCGGTTGCAGGGCTCAAACATCCTCAAATCCGGCCGCAAAAATATCTCCTTCCTTTGCTGCGAAGAAGAATCCGATGAAGTTTCGGCAGGTAAATCATAGATAAATATTTTTCCGTTGCGAAATAGGTTTTGCAGACTCTGGGCCACAATACGGTCGGTGTTAACCTCACTCATGCCGATCCGGCGGGATTCCTCTTTGTCGGCTACTTGCAGGCCTTTGAAAGCCCAGTAAATTGCGTGACTGTCGGGGTGACGCCAATCCAGAGGCAAATGTTTGCTTGGCTTGTTGGGGTCACCGAAATTGGGGTCACTGAAATCGATAGGGCCGCAGATTTTATTCAATTCATGCATGAAAACCGGGTCAAGCTTCCAGACCTTACGCAACTGGTAAGCCTTGGCGAAAATATCAAACTTTTCGAGTGCTTCGGGTGCTTTGACCCTAAAATCATCTATAACATTAAATACAGCGGGATTGAACCTGCGGGGGTCTTGCCTTAGGGACAAATAATTACTCACAAAATCATCGTCGTCGGAAAACACCTTGTCGGCAGTCTTTAGAGCTGTAATTACCGGAACCACATTGGCATCTTTGATGATTTGCTGCCAGTCGGTTGGTGCCTGGGCAAGAGATTGGAAATATTGGTTATCGGCACGGCCGAGTAGCGGTTCCATCGCCAAAGCAAGCTGCAGCTTGTAATATTTGTGTGCGTCATCCGATAAGGCACCTATTTTGTGCTGGAATATCCTCGCAATTTCTCGATAGAGGATAATGCTTTTGGGATTTAGTGGTATTCCCTGGTCGCGAAGCAGTTCGTAGCCGTTTTTTACCCATCGCCAGCGTTGGTCCGGCTGGGTTGCTGGTATGGCAACGGAAATGTTATAAGCCATATTCCAGGCGTGGAATTCCCAGACCGACGCGAAACGGGGCTGTAAGGTGGTTATCCATTCTGCAAGCTGTTTTGCATCGAAGAATTGGCCCTGTTCTTTTAGCCTATCCGCACGCATCCATAAGACATCTACGACCAGGCCTCGGAAAGCTCCCGTTGCGATGGTTGTAAACGCCAGGGAAGGAGGAACATTTTCAGGCTTATCGATTATCAGGTCCATATCCTCCCGCCGTGAGTTTATGAAATCAAGCTGCATCCCAGCGGTAATAAGTAAAGCAGCCGCAAGAACAATGCAAAGAGACCAAATTATTGTGTCGCGCAAACGCATTTCTCGATTCTGCTCGATTCTCCATCCTCTTCTATGAGGAACGAGCATCCTGTACCGAAATATCACTATATTTATATTATAACTTTTGCAATTTCTCTGAAGCTGAAAATCAGCAGGGCAAGAAGCAACAATAAAAGGGCTTTTATACAAATCATAAGGCCGGCGACTTTGGCCAATAAAGGCCAGCTCAATAACCGCGCAGGAACAAGGAATTGTGCAGGGTTAAATTTATCAAACTGCGGCAGGAACAAAATGAGCGGCCTAATAGTGTAAAAATAGACCCAGCTTAAGTTTTCGCCAAGAAAGTCAAAGGATTCCAGACAGAAACCGCTAACTGTGGCGGTAAAGAAAACCACAAGACAAAGCAATATGGCCACAGGAAAAGAGAGGAAAGTCGAGGCCAATATGCCTAAACAAGCGAGGAAAATCAAACGAAATAAGATTAAAAGAACGGCTCTTATGAAATTGCCCGTGAAGGTATCGGCCTCGTAAAGAACTTCCAATCCGTCCTCAGGTGGAAAGATTACAACTGTATTATTCATAGGGACATTCAGGAAACCGACAGCCAGATAGCCGTCTTCGGCGACTACATTAGCAGGAACTTCTATTTCGTGAAATGTTCGGATTAAATCCTTGCGGTCGAAATTACGAATCGGAGTTTCAATTTTTGTGCCGTACTTGATCTGTCGATAGTCACCGACCGTCCATATCCCATAAACATTCAAATCGGGCGGATTTACCGAAACATCGTATTTGAACCTTATAAACAAACTCTGCTTTGGGTCGAGAGGTTTAACTTTCTGAAACTCCCAAATCAATTGTTGACCTGGCACGGCGGCTCTTTTCCATCTTCGCTGATCCTCGGTTAGCCTGGCGATTATTTTCTCACGTGGGACATCTTCGGGCAGTCGGCCGCTCTTTTTGAGTTTATCGTAGGCCTCAAGGACCTCCGGGCTGACATCGACTTCGGCAGGAATTAGACCATTCCGAGCAGTATAAAACTCATTATCGAGCTGGATAAGGTCGGCTTCGTTCGCATTGAAATATGTCGGTATATAAATAGCAACAGCGTATATTATAGCTGAAAAGAGAACGAGCAAAGCCACATCCAATAAAATTACGCCCAGCAGCTTGCCGAAAAGAAGCTGAAAACGACGAACGGGCTTGGTAATAACAGTATATATTTGCCTCTGCTGAATATCGCTTGTCAGCGAATAGATTGAGACAACTATGGTGAGCAAACAGAGCAAAAAGCTGGTGAGCGAAAGGCCGTAGCTGATAAAGGTCTGGAGCCGGCCCTTCATAGTGCCGTCGCCTGTCATCGCAGTTCCCATCACCGGCAGCAGGATAAGAAGGAGAATTATGAAAACAGCAGCAATTTTCATCCGCAAGGCCTGCTTTATAGTGTTTGTGGCTACAGCCCAGATACTATTCATCTTTCAATTTCCGATTTTCGATTACCGATTCAAAATTGACAATCCGTCATCAGGAATTGGGCATTTATTATTGACTAAATACCACTCCCTATTCACTATCCTCTTTTTCGTGTGTTGGATGGTCTGTGAGCCGTTCCAGGATGTCTTTTTTGACTTGCTCGGGCTTCGGTGCTTCGGCCTGGCCCGGTTCTGTTTTAACTTTTTCACTTCTAACGACAGGTTTCGGCGAGACCGGCCTGGTCGGCTCAGTTAATTTGTTCAGCAATTGCTCATCTGGTTTGGGTTCAGAAGTTTCAACGGGAACGACTCGCTCTGTTGTCGGAGGTTCCGGGGGAGTCTCTTGCGATACCGGTTCAGAAACAAGTTTATCGAGTATATTTTCCACAGGAGTTTCCGGTGCGAGAAAACCGCCTATTCGTGTCGTACTGACTGCACCGCTCGTGGGCTGGGCCTGCTGCTGGGCGGTCTCAACGGTTTTGATGAAAAATGTTTCGAGTTTATCCATCGGTGAAGAAACAACGCAGTCGGCATGCTCGCCCTGAATCAACTGCTTTATCTTTTCAACGGCGGTATCGCTTATGTCGCTTGTAGTAATTTGCCTTTTGTTTGCCTGTAGCAGTAGGTTTTTAACGTGTCCTTCGGCCTGGATTTTGCCGCCGTAGAGAATAGCAATTCTATCGCACACATCTTCAACATCGGCGAGTAGATGACTGCAAAGCAAAACCGTCTTGCCGCGTTTTTTTAGCTCCAGGATTAAATCCTTTATCTGCCTGGTTCCGATAGGGTCAAGTCCCGTCGTGGGCTCATCCAATATAAGTAAGTCGGGGTCGTTTATGAGTGCCTGTGCCAGGCCGATTCTGCGCGCCATACCTTTTGAAAAGGTTCCAACGGGTCTGTTGGCGACGGCCTTTAGGCCAACCATATCCAGCAGGGCTTCGATACGCATCTTCCGCACTTTGGCGGGCAGGCCAAATAACCTGCCATAGAAATCCAGGGTCTCGCGGGCGTTCAAATACCTGTAAAGATAAGACTCTTCCGGCAAAAATCCTATCCGAGCGCTGATTTTAGGGTCGGCACCGTCGCCGCCGAGACATAATGCTCTTCCCTTTGTCGGATAAAGTAATCCGAGCAGCATTTTCAGTGTGGTTGTTTTACCCGAGCCATTGGGCCCTAAAAGACCGAATACTTCATTGTAGCGAATCTGCAAATTCAGGTCATCGACGGCATAGACCTTGTCACGACCCCACCAGTCGGAAAAAATTTTGGTCAAAGAAAAAGTTTCAACTGCGTATTCCATAATTTCGTATCTCGCATCTCGTGAAGCGCAGCTCGTATTCCTTTCGCTTAACTCTTCACGGTTCACGCAGGAGACTCATGGCCGAGCTCCTCGCCGTATCGGACAAGTCGAGCACTGTTAAAAACAACAATCAATGAGCCGGCAAAATGCAAAACGGCGGCGTAAACCGCCGGCAGCCAACCTGCTGCTGCCGCTGCATCACCGAGAATAATAAACATTATCCCAAAGCCGAGATTTTGACTAATAACTCCTCTTGTTTTTCGTGAAAGTCGCACGAGGAAAGGAAGCCGCTTTAAGTCATCGCTCATCAGTGCAATCGAGGCAGAGTTTATGGCCACATCGCTGCCGGCAGCACCCATAGCGATGCCAAGGTCGCCGGCTGCCAGAGCCGGTGCATCGTTTATACCATCTCCGACAACAACGACGGTGTGACCGTCTTTTTTAATTTGCTCAACAATCGAGAGTTTGTCCTGAGGCAGACAATTCGCCTTAAAATCGGTACAGCCCAGCTCGGCAGCAACCCTGTTGGCGACCTCGTCTCTGTCGCCGGTCAGCATAGTTACTCTTTTTATGCCGATATCGAGCAGCTCCTTGACGGCTTGTTGGGCTTCCGGTCTGGTTTTGTCCTGCAAACCGATCCAGCCGATGCACTTTGAATCCTTTGCTACATAAAGGGTGCTGAAGCCCTGCTCTTCATGAAGAGCTGGTGCAGAAATATCACCCATATCTACATTGTTTTCCTTCAGGAAGGTGTCTCTGCCGACAATAATTCCTGCGGAATCTACCATAGCGGTTACGCCTTTGCCCGGAGTTTCCTGAAAATTATCTGCCGCCGGCAAAGACAGATTTGCTTCTCGAGCAACTTCCTGCAGGGCCCTTGCGGCCGGATGCTTGCTCATCTGCTCGGCAGAAGCAGCGACGGTTAATAATTCGGAGGGCTCAATATTTTCAGCGGGCGTCAGTTTCGTAACATACAGCCGACCGGTCGTTACCGTGCCTGTCTTGTCAAAAACCATTGCCGTCATCTTGCCCGCAATTTCAAGGTCGGCTACATTCTTTATCAAGATACCAAGGCGAGCAGAGGCTGAAATCGCCGCAACCATCGCAGTGGGAGTCGCCAGAATCAAGGCGCAGGGACACGAAACAACAAGTATAGTAATCGCCCTGTCGATATCGGCGGTGAAAAACAAAACTATCGCGGCAATCATCAAAATCGTCGGAGTGTACCACTTAACATAACGGTCGATTATCCGCATAATCGGTATCCTTGTCTGTTCAGCCTGCATTATCAATGACTGGACTTTGCCAAGAGTTGTATCTTTGCCGGCCTTGGTTACAGTGATATCCAGAACGCCGGTAAGGTTGTTTGTGCCGGCGAAGACTTGCATCCCCGGCACTTTATCGACAGGCAAAGATTCGCCTGTTATCGTGGCTTCGTTGACGGAGCTAAGTCCCTTTATAACTTCGCCGTCGGCTGGTATGTTATCGCCCGGGCGGATGCGGATACAATCGCCGGGCTTCAAGCTGCTGACGTCCACTTCTTTTTCACCAGACTCAACGTCGAGGAGATTTGCCTTTGTAGGTGTCAGCTTTATCAGCGATTCAATCGAGGCACGAGCGCCGAGGGCGGTGCGGGTTTCAATAAGCTCACTGAGGAGCATGAAAAATGCAACGATACCTGCGGTGGCATAGTTTCCTGTTACAAAGGCGGCGATTATCGCCAGGGCCACCAGCTCATCCATGTGCATTTCTTTTTTTACAAGACTCTTTACCGCATGCAGAATAATCGGAACCCCGAGCAGTATCGCTCCGAGCATTGCCAAAAACTGTGCTTGGTCACTGTCGGTGCCGTAAATAGGCCTGGCAATACCACTGGTTATCAGCAGCATTCCGCCGGCTAATGTCCCCAGCAGTGCCAAACTTACGCGAACCTGCTTACCGTGAGTATATTCAGCAGCAACGTCTTCTTTAAAATGTAAATGTTCATGAGCCATATTTCATATCCTATGGCGATTGCTCCTTCTCAGATTTTGGTTTTAGCTTTGGGTCTCTGTTCATGTATATCCACAATTCGCTGCCTTTGCCTCCTTCGGTAGGCTGAATAATCACTTTTTCGTCTACATTGTTGAGGACGTACTCTATAGCATCAAGATAAATTCTTTGCAGAACGAGCTCGGGGCGTTTGCGATATTCGGGCAGCAGCTTTTGTAAATATTCGGCATTGGCTCTGGCAGTTTCGACAACTTTCATTCGATAAGCCCCGGCGTCAGAGATTTTCTCTTGAGCCCGGCTGGCAGCTTCGTTAAGAGTGACCTTAGCGTCACTTTTGGCCTGGCTGATAGCGGCCTGTCTCTTCTGACTTGCCCTCACTAAGTTCTGGAAAGCGTCATCGACCTGTCGGGGCCAGGTGCTGCGGGTAAGCTTTACATTTACAACGATACCACTTTCTATTCTGTCGAGTTTTTCCTGCATCAATTTTTCAACGCGGTCCGGGATTTCACTGTAGCTGGTAAGCACATCATCAATGGTATAATTGACCATTGTTGCTACAACGGCATCATCAAACATACATTTTAGAAGCGGCGTTATGCTTTCTTTCATAACATTAAAGTAAATTTGTCCCGGTTTTACATCTTCATCTTCGACATAAACACTTCTGAAGAAGACCTCCGGTTTATCAATTTGATAAGTCAGAAGCCACATACAATGGACAATGTTATAATCGCTGCCGGTAGAGTTAGAGTCCGTTTGGCTTTGTTTTTCACTCCGGGTAATACAATAACCATCACGTATAGGATTTAGAGTTGGGCCCGGGCGAGTTGTGTCTTTTGGGCCTCTCGAAATTTCACTCGGACTCTGGTAATACCAAAACGAATCGATTGGCAGGTCGATCTTTCTCTCGGTGGGAATTCTTATAATTTCTTCTACCGGATATGGAAGCACCCAATGGAGACCTGGCTTGAGAAGTCGGTCTTCGCCTAAACCTCGAATTTCTCCAAACCGCAAAACGAGCGCCAACTCTCCCGGACCAACCGTTTTGAAGCCCGAGAACAAGAAAAGACCAACCAGCACGACCATTATTATCTTGAGGATAACAAAGCTGATTTTCAATGCCTCGGACAATGACCTGCCGGCGGCATCAAGCTCACTATCGTATTGCGTATCTTTACTTTCTTGATTTTGGTCTGTCATAGCGTTAACGATTGCCTCTTAGAGAAAGTTATTATTCCGGTTCGCTCGGCTCCCTCGGTTTAATATTCGGCATTTCCTTTAATAGGCTGACAAGCCATGAACCTTCTCTTAAAATGATAGTCGCCCTTTCCTTCAATATTTCCTTTGCGGCATCAATTTCCCGCAGGAACATCGCAAACTCAGGATCGGCTTCGAGCATTTTATAATATTTTGCAGCTTCGGCGTCGCCCCGGCCTCTAATAATCTTGGCCCTGGCCTCGGCGGCAGCAATCAACTCTTTTTCCTTGTAAATCGCATCATCTCTTATCTTCTTAGCTTCGGCATCTCCCTGAGAAATAGTCTCCGCCGTCCTGCGGCCTCTTTCATCTATCATTCGGGCAAAAACAGCTTTGCTGACATCCTCGCTGACTTTGAGCTGTTTTATCCCGAGGGCCTTGATTTCAATGCCATAATCATCTATTACCGCACGTTGAAGGGCCGAAAGCATTTTTTCCCGAATCTCCTTAATTTCTATTTTTGATTTATCACTATTTACGAATTGGGAAAAATAATACTGACCGATTACCTCGCCTTGTGTATTACTAAGCTGGCTGCGCAAATAATCCTCGGCGTACACAACGGCTCCAACCGATTTGAAGAATTTCAACGGCTCGGCTATCTTCCAGACAACATAAGTATTGACAATTATCGGAACATCGCCTTTTGTTGGTGTTTCTGTGACTTCTACTTCTAAAATCCTCATTCGAGAGTCAAATTTGTGTATTCGCTGGATTGGAAACGGCCATCTGAAATACCAACCTGGTTCCTTAATCTGGTCTTCGCTCGTGGCCTCGCCAAAGGTTACTATCAGGGCAAATTGTGTTTCTCTTACCTGAAATGAGACGAGAAACAGAACTAAAACGGCAACTAACAACACGATGAAAATTGTAATAGCTATATTTTTCATTTTTCGCTGAGCTCCTCAATACCTTCATACAAACTGGGTGTTAGTTTTTCCTTGAAATCGAATATAAATATCTCGGTATCATTCGCATCGGCAACGACGGCATACTTTCTTATATTCTTAAGGGCCTCTTCGAGGGCGGCTAATTTAAGCTCGTGTTTGTAAATCTGTTTTGCGGCCCTGTAGGCCTTGAGCTGGTCGGCGAAGCGCTGTCCGGTAGCTTCTGCAAGTGTGGCTCTTTCAAAAGCATAACTTTGTGCCTGTCTTAGAATTTTAAAGATGTCACCCTTTGCCTGTGCGAAAGCCGCGTCAAGGGCTTTGCCAAATTCTTCGATTTTCTCAGGGTCATTTTTCTCTATGGCCTGCTGATACCGGACGGCAAGACTATGAAGCCTATCAGCATCTTGCACGGAACCGACGAGATTGCTTAATTTGCTGTTTCGCTCGGCATGAGCGGTGAGTATCGCGCTCTGCTTCTCTTGAACGGCGCCGATAACCTTTTGATAGTCTTTTGCAACTTCAACCGGCGGATGAATGCCCTGCAGACCCAGGAACACGATTTCAACACCCAAGCTGGCTTCGTCTGCAGCGCTCTGAATATTCTCAGCCAAGACCCTTTTGGCCTCGGTACGACCGGCTCCAAGGAGGCTCTGATTCGAGGCAGTTTCTTCATCAACTTCAATCGTCGCACCGGCCGCGTAGGTCGTAAGTTCGCGATAACAAATAGATTCCAGCAGTTTTTCAGGCTCTTTATGGTTGTATATAAAGGCATATAAATCTTTTATTCTATACTGAACTGGTACAGCAGCTATGACAATGCTCACGGGCGCGGCACCAGTATCCGACCCTCCGGTTGTCTGTTCACTGGCAACGAGTAGCTGGTACTCCTCTTTGTAATGCTTCTCGCCCCACAACAGCGGTTTGCCGCGCATTAATTCGCCCGTCTCCGGGTCGACCTCCGGGACAAAACCGATGCTGATTTCGGAAACCATTTCCGTAGGGTGCTTGTAGGCGATATCGATCGGCCAGGGCCATTTCCAAGTCAATCCAGGCCCGACAATCCTCTTTTCTCCGGTTTTGGCTAAAGGATTACCAAAACGCTCTATTATCGCCTGTTCGTTTGGCTCTACTACAACGACACAGCTCAACAGATACAGGGTAATGGCAGCAAAAAGAACCAAAGGTACAATTGCTCTTTCGAGGAGTTTATAAAACCAGGTTTGAGAGACTTCAAAACCAAACTGATAATCGATGGCGCTTGCGGCGGTACGTAATATTCCGCCAGGCTCATTTATAATGCCCAGCAGTCTGCTGTCAAAGGCGGCTCTGCTGTACTGGTCTTTCAACCTCGGGCGATATATGTCAAGGACGATATTAAGAGCGGTCTCTGCTCCAAGGACGACGAGCAGGATTGAAATCACCCAGCCGATTACATTGCCAACGACGAAAACTTTGAATTGAGCCAGTGCCAGGCCAATCGCCAGCGCAAAGCACAAAACGGCTACACCAAGCAGAATACTGCCGCCCGCCCTTAACGGCTTCCACTGTGGTTGGGCCGACATACCCGTAGTATAGCGGGACATTATGAAGCTGACAAATGCTATGGCCGTCATAAAAATTGCAACAAACAGCGGCTGCTTGGGCTCGATATCAGCGGCGGCAGTAATACTTCCCAACAAGTACAGCCCGATACCTATTTGATAAAGGGCGATTAGTATTGAAAATACAGGAATGAACCATTTCTCGAGTATCCCGAGCCGCCGTTGAGCAACGGCAAATAAAGTGGCACGTTCGTCCTCGGCCCGAAAGATTGTAGGTTCTTGCTTCCCTTTGGCCAACTGGGTCATATCAAGCTTTTCCTGCTCGGCCAGGGCGCGTTGATGAAACTGAATAACAAGGACAAGCCAAATCAAAGCTGACGAGAGCAGCAGCCAGCCGACCGCGGAGACCGCAAAGAATCCGCTCCACCGGCCCATAAAAAAGGCCATACCGAAAAAGATAATGCTCAGAATCAAGGACACCAAAGCTGCATATTCAGGGCGTTTGGACGATACTGCCATTTCTTATCCCCATCTTGTACCTTGAACAAAAAACCACAAACACAGTATTTATTCAATATATGTAAGCTCTTTACAACTTGGAAGTTGTATAATATAACAATAAACAGCTTCTTCGTATAGAGACCCTTATGAAAAAATTATGCCTTAGAACCGAGCCAGAACAAATAAGACCGGACCGCAGAACTGTCGAAGATGAACGATGAACCATGCATAAACTATTTACAATAGCAAAAAATACCTTCATAGAAACACTAAGACAGCCGGTCTATGCCATAATAATTATTGCCGCTCTTTTTTTATTCTTTATAAGTCCGTCTTTGACGATGTACACAATGAGCGACGACAATAAACTCTTACGAGAGATAGGATTATCTACGCTGTTTTTAACCAGCTTGTTCATAGCAATATTTTCAGCTTCCGGTGCTGTGGCCGAGGAAATCGAGAATAAGACGATAACCACCGTCTTGAGCAAGCCCGTGCAACGTCCGATATTCATTGTTGCGAAATTCCTCGGTGTTACTTCTGCTGTGGCGCTTGCACATTATATCTGCTCTATCGCCCTTTTAATGGCAATTAGACACGGTGTCCTCGAAAGCGCATCGGATACCCACGACTGGACGGTCATAAGCACGGCAGCGGTTGTAGTTGGCGCAGCATTTCTGCTAAGCGCCTTTTTCAACTATGTTTATGACTGGAAATTCTCGTCAACAGCGATAGTACTGACCGCAATATTCGCCACGTTAGGCATAGTCTTTTTATCTTTTATCGATAGGGACTGGCAGTTTAATCCACAGAAAAACGGTATTAACGCCCTTGATGTCTATGGGGCGATACTGCTGCTGTTGGCCGCAATTATAATCGTGGCTCTGGCGGTAGCACTTTCAGCGAGGTTTAACATAGCAGTAACACTCTCGGCCTGCATCGGGATTTTTCTGTTAGGGCTTATAAGCGATTACACATTCGGAGGATTTGCCGAGACGCAATTATGGGCCAAAATAGGCCGATTTTTAGTGCCGAATTTGCAGGTTTTCTGGATTGCCGACGCCATTTATGAAGCCAGAGAAATTCAATTGAAAGAATTTACGGAATATTTTCTGATAGCCGCTTCGTACGCCCTGTCCTACACCGCTGCTATACTCTTGTTGGCCATTGCGCTCTTCCAGAGACGACAAGTAGGATGATTTGTCGTGCGTACTGCGTATATCGTATTGCGCTCATGTTTTTCTACGCCATACGCATCACGCATCACGCAATACAGTCTTAATAACTGCTACTTCATCGCAATTTTGCTGTTTGGGGCACGCGGCACAGTCGCTCCAGACCTTCATCGGAAGCGCATCCTTTTCTATTACCTTAAAGCCCATTTTCTCAAAAAAATCGGGCTTCAGCGTAAGGGCAAAGACCTTTGGTATGCCAAGTTCGGCTGCCTGCTTCGTTGCTGCGGCCACCAGCATTTTGCCGATACCCTTCTCCGTCTTTGTCTGGTCAACCGCCAATGATTTTATCTCCGCCAGGTCCGACCAGACGATTTGCAATGCGCAGCAGCCGACAACATTGCCATCGAGCTCGGCAACAATGAAGGCCTGCAAATTCTCATAAATATCAGCCATTGAGCGAAACAACATCTTGTCCCGCTCGGCATAGAAGTTTATCAGAGCATAAATGGCCTTGACATCAGGGATTTTTGCGCCACGAATATTCATAGACGAAAAGTATAGCCGCTAAAACACCACAACACAAAGAAAAATCAAATACGAATTACCCCAAAAGACTGTTTTAACCGGTATTCAAGATGCCTATGGACTTATTACCTGGGTTCTGAAAGTTCTTTGTTCTCTCGGAAGTAATTTATTGGGTATCGTGCCTTCCGGTGTTTCTATTGGTAATATACCATCATCGCTTAGCAATTGAATATCGTTGCTGTCCGGGAATTGAAACACAGCTTCCGGCTGAAATGCTATTTCGGGATAGATTATCAAAAACTCCTCCAGCAAAATTGTGGCCCCAGTAGTCATATCGTACTTATATAATTGCAGCGGCTTATCCGGTCTATCTATAGCTGCTTTATGTGAGCCCGCGCTGATAAGGTATTGCCCAAGTGTTGGTGAATATTCCATACTGCGTATGCCCCGGTTGTCAAAGTCTATCAATATCGGCGGGCCAAACTCAGCGGCAGCTCCACTTAAAACAACTTCTTCCGGATTATAAAGCTCGATAAGCAACGCATATTTGACATCATTAACTTCCGGCCTCGGATTTCTAAAACCAATAAACATTGAATCGCCCTCAACCGATGTACATAGTCCCTCGATGTTTAATCCCTCCTCTTTTGGAGCAAGGTTTGAGATTTCGTTCGGGTCAATATGGCCGTTGACCACTCCTATTGCATCGATAAGACCCAAATTCCATTCCAAATCGTACACAATCAAATCATTAATCAGATTGGTGTAATTGCCATTTACTGTAATGCTTATGTCGTCCACAACTCTGGTAACGGTCGTTGCAAAGAACTGATAACGGCTGCACCAGTATTTGCCGTCTCTGTTTCTGCCGTGAGATGCTATCCAGAAAATTCTGTCATTGAACCAGGTTGCTCCCTCAATGTCGCTCTCAGGATGGCACGGATCAATATTCAAAAACTGTCCAATGTTTGGTTCGGCAATTGGTGCTGAGCCGGGATTATTGGAATCGTATATGCAGAGCTTGTTGACTTCATCGTCGGCGACAATGAACAGGTTCGCCTCGAACGCTACCGCAGCGGAGGCATCGGCTATTTTGCGATATATTTCGAATGTCCTGACCGTTACAGAGCTTGACCATTCGGTCTCATTAAGGTTTCCTGAAGTGTCACGCGCCTTTACTCTATATGTGTATTTTGTGCCCGGCGTCAGATTGTTTGGTTCAAAAACATTGCCGTACTGCCAGTCGCTGTCCGGCCCATCGCCTGATGTGCATTGGAAGTAGTACTCGACGCCGTTTAGTAAATCGATGGCAACAGTTGCAGCCATTTTAATTGATTCAGTCGATATAGTCTGCGGTTCGATTTCCCAGGTCATAATATTGGGCTCCGGAGGAATGATGTCGGCACCCCCCAGCCAGTTTTCGGCAAATACCTTCAAGTCGTCCATAGCTATATTCGTATCCCCCGTAAGGTTTGCTCTGCCGCATGGCGACATCTCCACACATCCGGAATCCCTCCAGTACATAGAGAAGATTACAAAGTCATCAAGGTCAACATCCCTATCATAATCCAGGTCACCCTCCGGGCGTTCTATTGGCAGAAGCGACAGGATTGCATTTTTCAACATCAGTTTCGCCTCGTCGGTGGCATCATCGAAAAAACCGTATGTCATTTTCGGTGCTGCGAAGAAGACCCGGGGCGCACCTGGCGCATAATAGGAGCCATCGTAATAATTAGGCTCACTGCAGAGCCAGCGGGCGATTACCACGTTGCTGTCGCTTGTAGCGACGACCGTACCGTAGCCTGCGGATGTCTGGTCGGAATGCTCGAGCTCTTTGCCCGTTGTGAATATCTCCACGGTCCCGGAAGAAGTATCAATGCCTGCAAAGATTTCGTCATTGGCATCGGCAATGTCCAGGTACATACACGGATTAGTATCGGCCTTGTCGCCATCCAGCCAGTCCCAAAATCGATGTCCATCGCTTCGAGCAAGATTGATGTTGTGGCTCAGGATAGGCACATTCACCGCGTTCCAGAAGTCAGCATCAGCATTGTAATCTGTGCCTTCGCTGTCCCGTGAAATAATAATCAGGTCGGCAGATTCAAGCTCAGATTTCTTGTTGGTGCTGAGGTCTTCCTTATACCTGTCTGGGTCTATATGGATATGGACGTTCCCCCTGTAGATGTCCTGCAGAAATTCGGTGTAACCTCGTTCGGATTCGGCAGAATTCCCGGTTACGATGATGATATTAAGCGGCTCAGACCTGGCGCCACCTGTCAGAGTCGTCAAAAGAACTAATATTGATATTAGAGATTTAATTTTCACTCGCCGTTTCCTGGAAAAGACCTGGGATACCGACACTAATAATACTGGAAGAGCGTTGAACTAATCTAACTACTATTATACCAAAAAAAGAGGGCGGAAAAAACAAAATACTGCTGTCAGATGCTGTCTCTGTCCGATAAGCAGACATTTCGCTGCGTTCAGTATGACATTTTTTAGGTGGTTTACCGATGGATTCTGCTCCTTCTGAAGCCGGATTTTCAACTTCGATTTCGCGGAACTGATATAAAAACTGAAAAAAGGCTGGAAAAACTCCTGCGTATCACTACAATTGCCAAAATTATGAGATTTATACTTATCGATAAGATTGTTTCGCTTCAGAGCGGCAAGCAAATAAAGGCAATTAAGAGCGTCTCTATGGCTGAAGAGTATCTGGCAGACCATTTCCCGGCATTTCCGGTCCTGCCGGGCGTACTGCTGCTGGAAGGACTCATCGAGTCGGCATCGTGGCTCGTGCGAGAGGCGGAGAATTTTGCACACAGTATGATATTGCTTAAACAGGCGAGAAATGTAAAATATAGAAGTTTTCTGGCGCCGGGCACACAGATAGAATATACAGTAGAGGCCAAAACAATCGAAGAAGACATTAGCAGTTTTTCGGGCTTCGGTTTATCACAAGGCAAACGAATCGTGGAAGCAAGATTTGGACTAAGGCACTTTAACCTCTCTGTGCAGAATTCTACAATGGCAGAAGTGGATGCCAAAATTACTGAAGAAATGAGGCAGCGGTGGAAATTGCTAAGATAGTTCGTAGTTTATAGTTCATAGACAAACAAGTAAAATACCGGAGGTAAAAAAAATATGGCAATGAGTCGGGATGAAATATTCCAGGAAGTTCAGGATGTCCTGGTCGATGCGCTGGGAGTGGACGACGACGAGGTTACGGCTGAAGCGTCCTTAATGAGAGACCTGGGAGCGGAAAGCATTGATTTTTTGGACATAGTATTTCGATTGGAGAAGGCATTCGGAATAAAAATTCCGCGGGAAGAGTTATTTCCGGCTGAGAGCCTGATGAATAATCCCGAATTTGTCAAAAACGGAAAATTGACCGAAACAGGGCTGACCGAATTAAGGGATAAAATACCGCATACCGACCTGGCGGTATTTGAGAACGACCCTGATATCAACAAATTGGGTGATTTGTTCACTGTCGATGCGATTGTAAATTACGTTGAGACCAAGTTGAATGCCGCTTAAAAGCTTAAAGTGTCTCCGAGATGTTAGCGGCAGGATTGCTCAAGGTCAACCTGCCGCTAACTTATAAGCGGGGCACCGACGGAAAATGCGCTGGATATGGATTGATAAATTTGTTGAGTTTCACAGCGGCGAATGTGCTGTCGCGGTTAAAAATGTAACACTCGCTGAAGAGCATTTGCACGACCACTTTCCCGGCTTTCCCGTTATGCCGGAGAGCTTGATGATTGAAGCAATGGCACAGACCTCCGGCATACTTGTCGGAGAGGCAAAGAATTTTCAGGAAAAAGTTATTCTTGCAAAAATAAAAAAGTGCGTCTTTTTTGACTACGTAAAGCCCGGCGATACTATAAAATTAGATGCAAAAATTGAATCCATCTCTCCTGAAGCCGCAAGTACAACTGGTAAGATTACCTGCGGAGAAAAATTGATTGCCGAGATAGATCTGATGTTCAGCCACATAGACCAGAACCTGGCTGGCAAACAATTCCCGCAGGAGAACTTCGTGTTCACCGACACGTTCAAATCACTTCTGCGCGACGTCCTCTTGGATACTGCCAGGCAGAAGCCGGAGCAAGACTGATGGGCTCGGCCCGCGTAGTAATAACCGGCCTTGGCGCGATAACCCCGCTCGGATTAACCGTCACCGATATGTGGGGCGGGCTTTGTGCCGGCAGATGTGGGATAGGGCAAATTAGTGCATTTGACCCTGTAGCTTTTAGCTGCAAATTAGCCGGTCAGGTCCCGGATTTCAAAATACAACAATACGTCCCAAAGAGCTACCGCAAAGCCATTAAGCTGATGTCAAGGGACATCCAGCTGGCCGTTATAGCAGCAAATGAAGCTCTCACCGGCAGCGGCCTCGTCACAAAAGGCATCGACCCGGAAAAGGTCAATGTTGACCCGGCACGAATGGCAATCAATCTGGGTGCAGGCCTGATAAGCTGTGACTTGGTCGAGCTGGCTCCTGCGGTGGCTGCAAGCACTACCGATGGTAAGTTTGACATTCACAAATGGGGAAAAGATGGCCTTGAGCTGGTAACACCTTTATGGCTCCTGAAATATCTGCCCAATATGCTTGCCTGCCATATAGGTATTATTCACGACATACAGGGGCCGAGCAATACTATCACCTGTGCCGAAGCCGCTGCGCATCTGGCAATCGGCGAAGCAACACAGATTATCGCCCGCGGCGACAGCGACATCGCTCTGGCCGGAGGCGCTGAAGCAAAGGTCAACCCCATCGTTATGATTCGCCAGTGTCTGCTTAAAAGAGCCACCATCGAAAACAACAGCAGCCCCACCAAAGCTTGCAGGCCTTTCGACGCCGATGCCAGAGGCTCGGTTTTCGGTGAAGGAGCAGGGATGGTCGTATTGGAAAACTCGGAAATGGCCGAAAGGCGAGGTGCAAAAATTTATGCTGAAATAGTCGGCGTCGGGCACAGCAATAATATCAACCCGGCGTATGAGCATCTCGAACCCGACGGCTACGGTTTGCAAATAGCAATAGAAAAAGCAATGGCCGATGCTCAGATTCAGCCGGAGGATTTGGACCTGATTATTCCGCACGGGACGGGGATAGCTGCCGATGATTTAGCTGAAGCAAAAGCAATCCAGGCAGCCCTTGGCGAAGCAGCAACAAAGTCGGCAGTCTGGCCGACTAAAAGTATGCTCAGTAACACAGGAGCTGCAAGTGGAGCTATTGACCTTGTCGCTGCAGTATGTGCAATGACCGAGGGAAAGATACCGCCTGCGAAAAATTGCGACAGAAAGGCCGATGGCTGCAACTTGAATATTGTAAAAGAGCCAAAGCAAGCCAAGATTCGCTATGCACTTTGCTGCAGCTACACCTACGGCGGACAAACCGCCGCTCTTGTGCTCAAACAACCGGATTGAATATCGAACATCGAAAAAGGAATGTCGAATTACGAAGGAAAAAGATTGAATAACAAATATCGAATAATGAACACCAAAAAAGAAAATAAAAACAGAAAGTATGACATTGAAGAGCGTTTGCTTGACTTCTCGGTCCGTATTATTAACGTAGTTGAGGCCTTACCCAACACGCGAGCGGGGAATCATATAGCTGGCCAGTTGGTTCGTTGCGGAACGGCCGCGGCATCCAATTACGGTGAGGCACAAAGTTCTGAATCGCGCAGAGATTTTATTCATAAAATCAAAATAGTCCTAAAGGAATTACGCGAGACACAGGTTTGGCTTAAGATCATTCAACGTAAAAAGTTGGCAAAAAACCAGGAAGAATTGGAAGCACTGATAACCGAATGCAATGAATTAATTTCGATTTTTGCTGTAAGTGTAAGAACGGCTGAAAAAAACAAAGGCCCAAAAAATAAAAGAGCTTAACCGGTTTTACTTCGACATTCAAAATTCGGTTTGGATATTCATTATTCGAAATGATAGAAACAGAAAACAATTTTAAAGGTCGAATAAATGGCTGAACGGGTTGTAATAACCGGAATGGGTATTGTCTGTCCTCTGGGCCATGATGTAGAGACCGTCTGGCAAGCAATGTTAGCGGGCAAGAGCGGAATGGCCAAGACCACTATCTTCGACGCTTCGACCTTTCCTACCATCTTTAGTGCCGAAGTTAAAGATTACGACTTTACAAAATACACAAAGAATCCGGAGCTGCACAAACACAGCAACCGGGGCTCGGGTTTTGCCATCGGCGCAGCAGTTCAGGCCTGCGAACAGGCGGGGATTAATATCGAAACCGACAAACCAACAGACGGAATAAACCGCAGCAGATTAGGGATTTATCTCGGAGCAGGCGAAGGCTCTGTTGACAATGACATATTCTTCGGCGCTATCGTGGAAGCCTGGGAAACAGGCAAAAACGAAATGGACTGGGGACGGTGGACAGAGTTAGCTCTCAGCGGG
>Ga0209427_10003068_pt1 | contig 19651 bp, 17 predicted proteins | sample DeeMarSWOR136_30_FD_187465 | JGI IMG/M metagenome (GOLD analysis project Ga0209427, IMG submission 187465) | Marine sediment microbial communities from White Oak River estuary, North Carolina - WOR-1-36_30 (SPAdes) (version 2) | ecosystem: Environmental > Aquatic > Marine > Intertidal zone >...
GTCCGGCCCCGTTATAGGTGGGTGATCACGCCTTAGGAACTCCCAAAGTCGTTTAAGGAGTCTTCTGTTGTGATTGTAAACTTTAATCGCCCTCTCGAGGTCATCATCCGTTATAGATTTTTTCGCAAACTTCTCAATGAATTGTTTAAACTCTCCAAAAGATTCCACCATAAACCCGCCAGCAGGTTTAGTTTGTATGATATGAGGGTACGGTATGAGAAAGCTTTTTTGCTGGAATCCTGCAAACCGAACCCAAACATTAAACGCTTCACCCATGTGTATGCAACTGCTACTCGTCACGATCAAGTCCAAGTAATCATAATTGTGTTGCAGTCCTTGGTATGCGCAATCATGTGAAAAGGAGCAGTATGTTTCATGCATATAGCTCCTTGTGGTTGCTTGTGAAACATGGGAGCTGAGAATTCTCACCGGTATCATCCCGGCTGCATATAGAATTTCCTCGGGAACATGAGTGCACATATATCCAGCTAAGAGATGGCCTTTCTCTTGAAGGGATTTAGCGTATTCATGTGTATTGTCAGTTACGTGGCGAAAACGTTCGATGATTGTGTCGGAGCCCTTCTTCATCATGTATCATGCGCTCCTTCTCTTATGCGCTTCCATGAGATGCACGAACAACTCTGTTTTCCGTTGGGCACCCGGCAAGTCCATCTTCCGGACATCTGCCTGGTCGCTATCATATTCTATGGTCGGAATTTCGCTTTTAAAAATGCGCTGCATCCCTACGTAACCGTTCCTAAAGTCGGTTTCACAACTACGGCTGGGCGCTAACAAAAGCCCGTCTGCTTTATATTCTGTTATCATTGCCCGAGCCATTTGTTCTAGTGCCCAGTAGGATCGTACCCCTTGCCAGGTAGGCCAACCCAGAACTATTTTAGCGAGCGCAGATATGGCATTTCTTCTGGTTGACAAATCCAATTCGTCTACCCATGCAGGGTCGAGGGGATCCCATGACCACTTTCCATTTACAATTCCCCTGAAATTCCCGGCCGTGCCAAACGTATAGACTGAGGCTACAATCTCGGCTCCGGCGTCTCTAAGGATCCTCGCCATTTCTGGATGGCCATACGTATGTGCTATTCCAAAATAGACTATTCTGTAGCGTTGATCGGGAGCCACACTCTGTCCAGTCTCAACCATGTATTTCACTTCTTCAAACAATGCCTCATATATCCGCACCGTTCGATCAGTTGTCCTGTCCACCATGGCTGGTGGGAATAGAGCGATAAGTCGACGCTCATCCAACGGCGCGGGGGCATGCCTGTTTAGTGCACAGATATTGCCCCATAGCACCAGGCACTTGATCTCGTTTCTAGCTGCCTTGATGAACAGCTCATCCGAATACTCCCTACCTGTTACTCTCTCGAGCCAACGTATTCCCTCCTCTATCTGGTCGCACACATAGTTTACAATTTTAGGATCTTTCTCCGCATTCCCCCCGCCGATCATATCTATTGCGTACATAGGTATGCCACCTAGACGCCTTGAAACTTCCTGGTACCATTTTGAATGCTGACTGCATAAGTGTGTCGTCCAGATCAAATCCGGTTTGGGATATCCCTCTTTGATCGTTCCATCTGTAATACCTATTTTATCGCGAACCACTTCCCCTACGAACAGTTTCAGGTAACTGCACGAGTGAAAGCCTAACCCCGCGCCTTCAGCAGCTGAAATATCCTCACGGCTCTCTTCAGGGAACGTCCCAGCCGTTGACGCAGCGTGTGGCTCGCCACCTATTATGTGTACATCCTCCCCTAACCCTTTAAGGGGAGCCAACACACTCCAAGTAGAGCCCATGCAGCGAAGGCCTTCAGAAGCATACAGATAGTTCCTATAGCAGGTACTCTGGTAATTCTTGAATTCGCCCCAGGTTGTTAAGGAATACGCCATTTAAACCTCCTATCCTATTTGTCCAAAGTCTTCCTCAAAACTCCTTTCTCTTTTCTGGATTTAAAGACCTTTAACTTTCCCTCCTGTCTTTTTTCCACTCTCTGGCATAGTCATGCCGATTCGTGTAAATTTCATCAAATCTCTCACACACTTCTTCCCCCCTATGAAGCTACGGGATCTTTCTCGGTTATCATCCCAAAAATGCAAATGGGGTGAATTGGCCTATTCCCGGTTCAGCTTCTTAGGCTATACTAAGCCCTCTGAATTGAACAGAGTTGGGATTTCATCTGGGGGTAGCCCATGATCGGCTCTCGACAATGGACATCCGTCAGGAGGTTAACATTCGCTTCTCCAGGCCATCCATGGGGGATGCTCACGACTCCCTCCACCATATCCTCCGTCACGAGGGCCTTCACTTTGATCTTTCCCCGGTTCGATTCAACAAAAACTGCATCTCCATCTCTTATTCCGTAATGGCTTGCGGTTTTGGGGTTTATCTCGGCATACGGCTCCGGACTCTTCTCCTTTAGGCCCTGGATATTTCTGTGTTGAGTATGGGTATAGTAAAGATTCCGTGCCCCTGTCGTGAGAATGAGAGGATACCTTTCAAACAATCGGGGATCGCCCAGAGGACTCTGGTCGGGTTCTCGATAAGTCGGTAGAGGGTCAAACCCTTCCTTTTCAAAGGCTTCTGAGTAGATCTCTATCTTCTTTGAGGGTGTTGAAAACCCTTTTGTTTCATACCCCTCCATCCCGTATTTCTTCTCCATATAGTAAGCCCCGGCGACTTTCTCTTCCTTTAACTCCTTGTAGCTCAGCCCTGTCGACTTTATTTCCAGTTCCACGACTTCCTCATCCGTCTCCCAGGGAAAAACATCCCCGAATCCCATCTTTTCTGCCAGTTCCTTCCAGAACTTGAACTCCGACCAACTCTCATGTAACGGCTCAATAGCCTTCTTTCTCAACATCAGGTAGGGCATCCCATGGCATACGTTGTAGCTGTAAGCTAGGCCGTTCTTTTCAAGGTGGCTGCATCCTGGAAGGACGTAATGAGCCAGTTTCGCCGTCTCTGTCATAAAAAGATCGAGGACCACCATGAGGTCAAGTCTCCTCATGGCTTCCTTGAAGGCATTTGAATCGGGCAGGGTGACGGCAGGGTTTCCTCCGGTCACGAGGAGGGCTCTAATTACATCGGGTACGCTATCTGGAAAGCAGACGACCTGTCCATAGGGGCTTTTCCTGCCCCAGATCTCATAGAAAAGACGATAGTCTTCAGCTCCAATAGGGGTTCTTTCTGTCGGAAGTCCCAAGCCGGTCAATACGAGCCTTGGGCTGATCACCCAACCTCCAGGATTGTTAACATTGCCCGTAATCGTCTGGAGGATGGCAAAGGCACGGCTGTTCTGCGTTCCATTGGCTGTTTGATCCTGTGTATTGGTTCCCTGAAAGATGCTTGCGCTCTCAGCGGTCGCATAGAGCCGCGCCAGTTTTCTAATGTCTGAAGCCGGAACCCAGGTGATCTTCTCAGCCCATTCCGGTGTATAGGGCTCGATATGGGGGACCAGTTTATCAAAACCATAGGTCCACCGTTCCACAAAATCCCCGTCATAGAGATTCTCTTTAATGATGACGTGCATCATAGCAAGAGCAAGGGCGCCATCCGTCCCGGGACGGATGGGTAAATACATTTCTGCCTTTTTAGCCAGAGGGAACCTTTTGGGATCGATGACCACCAGTCTCGACCCTTTGGCCAGATTTTCCTGAAGGGCAAGATATAAGGGGAAGTCAGATTGCTCAGGATTGTGCCCCCACAGGACATAGAGTTTGGTGTCCATCTCTTCAACCGGGTACTTTCCAAAGGTCATCTGTCTTGCCCGGATTCGCATCCGATAGCAAATTCCTTCAACGGAGATGAAATTGGGACTGCCAAAAGCGCCTTTAAACCGCTGGGCCAGTTCCATCATCTCGAGGTTCTCCACTCCGATGGAACCGGAGAAGATGCTGAGAACCTCTGGCCCGAATTCCCTCTTCATCTTTTTCAACTTATCAGCGATCTCTCTAAGCGCGGTGTCCCATGTAATTCGCTTCCATTCTCCATTGACTCTCTTCAAAGGATGTTTGAGCCGCTCAGGATGATAAACCAACTCAACGGCCTTCTCACCTTTGGGACAGAGCTGCCCTCTATTCAGCGGATGATCTTTAAGCCCTTCCACTTTTTTGATCCGGCCATCCTCTACCAGGACATTCATCCCGCAGCTGTGGTAACAGATGGTGCAATCCGTAGCGATCCATTTCGATTCTCCCCCCATGCTATCCTCCATAAAAGCTATTTGACCGGAACATCCCAGCAGGCCCTGTGCCCGCCTGCCGGTAGGCAGGGACGGACAGCTTCACAGTCGTGTAGGATATGTCAGATTGAAGAATTAAGCTTACTCATTTTTACAGATAACCCAGATTTTTGTCAAGGAAACCAGCAAAAAACGGCCGCTTATAAAACTGGATGACACTCAGCAAAAACCATCTAACTTTTGACAACCCCGCAACGATATGATATTTCCCTTAGTACCATGTCTTCCCCATGCCCCAATTGAAAGGAGGTCCTAGGTGAAAGAGTATGAGACGATAGGGAAACCTCTTCCCCGAATTGACGGGATAGAAAAGGTGACCGGTGGAGCCAGGTTTACCGTGGATATGGCCATGCCAGGAATGCTCCATGGCAAATTTTTGAGAAGTCCCTATCCCCATGCCAAGATCCTCTCTATCAACCCCGAAAAAGCTAAAAGGCTTCCCGGGGTGAAGGCCGTGATTACCCGGGAGGATGTTGCTGGCATCCGCTATGCCTTCGTAGATACACCCAGATATCCCGCTGATGAGACACCCTTGGCCGTGGACAAGGTCCGTTATATCGGCGATGAAGTGGCTGCTGTGGCAGCTATTGATATCGATACGGCGGAGGAAGCCATTCGTCTCATCGAAGTGGAGTACGAACTCCTGCTGCCGGTCTTCGACCCGGAAGCGGCAATGAAACCTGAAGCTCCGGATATCCACGAGCCTTTTGAACGGGACTCAAAGACAGAATGGGAGGATTGGGGTGTTCAACGTCAAAAGAAAGCTACGGGATGGAGGGATGAAAAAAACCTGAGCGGCCGGACGAGTGTTGCCTTTGGAGATGTAGGGAAAGGATTTGCTCAGTCCGACTATGTGAGAGAGGATCGCTTCGAGACGAAGGCCACGGCTCACTGCGCATTAGAACCCCATGGGGCTCTGGCTTTTTTTGATGTCACGGGGAAGCTCAACATGTATCTCTCGGGCATGAGTATCTTCTACAAGCGTTTTGTCCTCTCCAAGGCCCTCGGCCTTCCCATCAGTCAGGTGAGAATTCTTAAAAGCTATGTGGGAGGGGCCTTTGGAGGAAAGATTGATTTCTTCCCTTATGAATTCTGTGCGGCTTTCCTTTCAAGAGTTACAGGGAAACCTGTCCGTTTTGTGCTGGAGAGGGAAGAGGTCTTCACCTGCACCCGACAACGACACCCAACCATCATCACCATCAAGACTGGAGTAAAAAGGGATGGCACGATCATGGCTCAGAATGTTAAATTTATTGCTGACAACGGCGCCTACCGTGGATCCGGAGCCATCGTCATTTATCTTGGACACGCCTTCAGCATTCCTGTCTACTCTATTCCCAATTATCGATATGAAGGTTATGCCGTTTACACGAATAACCCGATCCGGGGCCCGCAAAGGGCACATGGGTCCCCTCAGATTCGATTCGCGGTCGACTCTCAGATCGAAATGATTGCTGAGGAACTCGGCCTCGATCCCCTAGAGATCATGCTTAAGAATGCCCGAAAGAGAGGCGATATCCTCCCCAATGGAGATGTCCTTAAGAGTTGTGGCCTTTCAGAATGTCTTCAAAGAGCAGCCGAAACTTCGAGTTGGAAGGCATGGAGAGGGAAGCGGGAGACAAGGATTCATCAACGAAAGTCCCCTGCGCGATATAAGAGAGGATTGGGCATCTCTGCCTGCTCTATGTTTAGCGGTGCCCCCTTTTATCCCTTTGCCTCGTCAGCAATGGTCAAACTCCATGATGATGGAAGCGCCACTCTCTATATAGGTGCCACAGAGATGGGTCAGGGAAGCGATACAACGATGGCTCAAATTGCTGCCCAAGAGCTCGGCCTTCAATTGGATGATATTCGGGTCGTCTCCGGAGATACGGAACTCTGTCCCATTGACCTTGGTCAGTTCCTGAGCGCTGGAGCCTTTGTCACCGGTAACGCCGTCAGGCGCGCTGCAACGGATGCAAAGTCCCAATTAAACAAAATGGCTATAGAGATGCTCGGGGTGGAAGAATCTGAACTCATTGCGGAGGGAAAGAGAGTCTATGTGAAAGGAAGCCCTGAAAAAGGTCTCACCTACGCTGAACTGATCCAATTGAGCATCCAGAGAAATGGTGGCAATCCCATCATCGGTAGGGGAAACGTGAAGGCGGTTCAAGAGGCAGAATTGTACCCCAGCCTTGCAAAAGCCAAGGGCCGTTTCACCGATGCCTACGGGTTTGCGGTTCAGGTAGCAGAGGTAGAGGTCGATACCATGACGGGCGGGATCAGACTCCTTAAAACCGTCACGTTTCATGACTGTGGTTTTCCTCTGAATCGATCGATCGTCGAAGGTCAGGTCCATGGAAATGTCTCCATGGGCATGGGACAGGCCTTGTGGGAAGAGGTCGTCCTGGAGAAGGGCCAGATTCAGAATCCTTCTTTTCTCGATTACCGAGCCCCTCTCGCCACAGAAACACCGACGATGATCAGTGAGATGGTCGAAACTCTTGATCCCGGGGGACCCTACGGAGCCAAAGAAGTCGGCGAGGGATCGATCTCAGGGATGCTGGCTGCCATCACTAATGCGGTTTACGATGCTACCGGTATACGCTTTACGAGTCTTCCCATAACACCGGAAAAGGTATTGGAGGCCCTCACCCTTCCCCTTTCCCAGAAAGTGGCTGTGTCGCTATAAAAAAAACCAGCAACGAGCCGCATTCCAAAGCTTTGGAGCCCGACTGCCTCTTTCCTTTGTTTGCGGTTGCGATTCCGTCTCAAAGGGGAGCGGGGGTGAGAGGAAGGTTATTTCAAACCAGCTACGGGGCTCATCGATTGGCCGATCTTTTGAGCTGCCTTTCGGATTTCCAAGATCGCCCTTTCCATCTTCGCATCATTCAGGCTCGAAGCAAACCCCACGACCCATATCGCAGCCGGAGGAAGCGACGATATCTGAATCGGGGAAGCAATGGCCCTCACACCGACAAGATATTCTTCATCATCAATCGCGTATCCTCTCTTTTTTGCTTCCGTTGATTCCTTGAGGAACTTCTTTCGATCGACGATGGACTTCGCAGTATATTTCGTCAACCCCATCTTATCAACGATCTCCTTGGCCTTTTTCTCTTCCAATTGGCTCAGGAATACCTTCCCCGTTGCGCCGGCAAGAAGAGCAAGTCTTGTCCCAGGGGGTGAGGTGATCTTCATCTCATTATGAGACTCCACCACATCCAAGATGGTGATATGATCTCCATTCATGATTCCCAGAAAAACCGTCTCTCCCACTCTCTCCATCAATTGTTCCATTGAGGTCCTCGCCACATCTCTCAATTCGATTCTGGCATAGGCCTTTCTACTAAGTTCTAAAAGTGTATATCCGAGATTGAATTTCTTCTGTATCGGATCCCTAACGAGAACCCCCAATTCTTCAAGCCCTGTAATGATTCCGTGGACTGTGCTCTTTCCCATGTTCAATTTCTTTGCCAATGCACTGACTCCAAGGGCTGTGGGAGAATCGGCAAGGGTCTGGAGAATTTTAAAGGCTTTTTTTACGGACGGGGCAGAATAAACCGTCTTTTTCATTCGTTCACCATATTGAACTCTCTAGATAAAGATACCTGACTTCTCTCCCTTTTGTCAATATCTCATTCTAATCTTTTGCATAATTCTTGAACAATGTGGATTTATGTGCTATCATAGCGTTAAGTTTTTGTTGTTCATTCTAGAGAACCACCCCTTTGGATGAAACGGAAAAAGGTTGAAAGCGGGAAAAAGAGCTTATAGCATCAGATATTAAGGACAAGGCACGGCCGCCGGAAGAAAGTCATAAAGAGACCCATTTTAACCTGGAGATGCAGAAATGAATACAGAATCTGTTCATCCGATAACACATGTAAAACACCTAAAGCCTCAGGAACATTGGGGCTGGATCATCGCCATCTACCTCTATCTTGCCGGTATGGGGGCTGGCTCGTTTGTCATCGGTGCCATCCTGAGCTGGTTCGTTGATCCCTCCAGTGTTGTAACGATCTACGGTTTCCCTTTGAACCTTGCAAAAGGGGCCATATTATGGGGTCCTATTCTGGTCGCGATAGGCGCTCCATTCCTGATTTTGGATCTGGGCATCAAAAGAAGGTTCTTGTACGCCTGCCTGAACCCAAGAACTTCCTGGGTAGCACGAGGGTTTCTTATTCTTTCAGCTTTCATAGTTGTTGGATTGGTAACGCTCGTCATATCCATCCTTCCCTTTCAATGGCTCATCGAGCAAATAACCTTTCGACGGGTCTTGGAGATCATCAGTATTATCTTAGCCCTTGCCACAGCGATTTACACAGGCATTCTCTTGAAAGCAACAAAATCGATCCCTTTATGGAATACCCATCTCCTTCCCCTTCTCTTTCTGGTGTCAGCGCTCTCCACTGGATCAATGGCTATCATCCTTTCTACCCTGGGAACCGGCCTCATTTCCCATGACACGGGGGTGTTGAACGTCTTGATAAGTGGGGAACAAATCCTTGTGGGGATTGAAGGGATAGTCCTTTTTCTTTATCTTTTCCGGAGTTATAGGACCTCTGAACAGGGAAAGGATTCGGTCCACCTTCTTCTATTCGGTGAGAAGAAGCTGATCTTCTGGGGAGGCATTGTGCTGCTGGGATTCATCTTCCCGATCATCCTTGAAGGCATCGCTTCTTTCTTCCATGGCAACGTCGGGTTGATCTTTGTCGCCGGCCTGATCCTCCTCTGCGGCGGTTTTTTCCTGAGGCTCGGGGTTCTTTCCGCTGGGATCAGGGAGCAAATTCCGATGCAGCGGTTGATAGAAATCCAGTATGCGTTGAGGACCATGAAAACAAAGGAGAATTGAAATGGAGGAGAAGGTACTCGTCATCGATCATCAGAAGTGCACGGGATGCCGTCAGTGCGAACTGGTGTGCTCGGTGTTTCATACCGGGTCAAGCAATCCAAGCCGATCCCGGATCAGGGTGGTCAAGTGGGAACATGAGGGGATCTACCTTCCCATGATCTGTAATCATTGTGAAGAAGCCTATTGCGTTGAAGTATGCCCTACCAAGGCCTGCCACAGGGAACCTGAACTCAATAACAGGGTGGTGATCGACAAAAATCTGTGCATTGGATGCAAGACGTGCATCATCTCCTGCCCTTTTGGTCATCCGTCGTTTGACACTCAAGAACGAGTGACTGTGAAATGCGATTACTGCGATGGCGATCCCCAGTGCGTAGCCTTCTGCTATGCGAAGGCCGTCTTTTTCATGGATGCCGACAAGATTCAGATGGCCAAGAAACGAGAAGCCGCCAATAAATTTGCCGATCTCCTGAAACAAGCAAGATTGAAGTAGAGCATAAAGCGCAACGAGCATAACATTCTTAATGTAACGATTTGTTCAATGGTTTTTTCGGTATGCGCGATGCTCTCTGCTCTTTCTGTTTTTTGTGAATAGCTGATTCTCTTAGGAATAAATGAGGAGAGGCGGAGGTTGCTATCATGTTTACACCAAGCGAGCGCGAAAGGTATGATCGGCAGATCATGATTAAAGAGATTGGACAGAAAGGGCAAGAAAGGCTTAAAAGATCGCGAGTGGTCATTGCGGGTGCCGGCGGGCTCGGCTCTCCTATAGCCCTTTACCTGACGGCTGCCGGAATAGGGATGATTCGGGTCATCGATCATGACCAGGTGGAGCTGAGTAACCTGAACCGGCAGATTTTGCACTGGGAAGAAGACATCGGCAGAAAAAAGGTTGATACGGCCAGAACAAAACTGAGAACCCTGAACTCAGCGGTGGAGATCGAAGCGATTGACGAGACCATAACGGAAGCCAATGTTTCCCAGCTTGTTGATGGCTGTGACGCAATCGTTGACGCGATGGACAACTTACCTACTCGCTACATTTTGAATCGCTGTGCGATTGAGAAAAATATTCCATTTTTTCATGGCGCAGTGAATGGCTTTGAGGGGAGAGCGATGACCATCATTCCCCGAGAAACAGCCTGTCTGAGGTGCATGTATCGGGGACCAGTGCCAAAAGAGAAGTTTCCCGTAATTGGCGTTGCCCCAGCGGTCATCGGTAGTATTCAGGCTACAGAGGTCATCAAGTATCTCATAGGGATTGGTAAACTGTTAACCAATCGGCTACTCATCTATGACGGATTGAAAGTTGCTTTCAACGAATTTACAGTAAATAAGAACCCAAATTGTGATCATTGCGGATCGCTAGGGAGAGAGGAATAGGATATGCCCATAAAAGTCTACATCCATACAACGCATCGGCAATTTACCAATGGCCTGGAAGTGGTAGCCGTGGAGGGGAATACAGTAGGTGAATGTCTGAATCAGCTCACCAAGGAGTTCCCTGGAATGGAGAAAGCGCTGTTTGCCAAAAAAGATAAATTGCTCAATAACGTTGAAATTTATGTCAATCATGCCACCGCGTACCCAAATGAATTGCTTAAACCGGTTAAGGATGGCGACGAAATTCACCTTGTCACCATGCTCGCTGGAGGATAGGAGGAAAAGTTAAATAATGGAGGAAATAAAGAGGGGCTGGCAGGCCAGGCCCCCCTAGAATTTTTTAGTAGCGTGTGATCCCCGATTACGCTTTTAATGGGCGTTCGTGGAACACACCCTATCCTATTTATCGATCTATCTTAGTGTAATTCCGACTCTAAGGCTGCAGCCTCTTTTCGAGCGGCAGTGATTTTCTCGGCGGCAGCTTTCTTCTTGGCGGTACTCACCCGATCCGCATCCACATACTCCACGGCTTTCACTTCACAGAAACGAACGCACTGTGGATCTCCGTCACAGAGATCGCACTTAAAATTCTTTCGATCAACAACGTTAAAATTCATGGCGCCGAAAGGACAGACCGCCACGCAGGACCGGCAGCCGATGCATATATCGTGATTCACCATCACCCGGCTCAGTTTCTCATCCCGGGTAATAGCCTTCACGGGGCAGACGATCATACAGGGAGCATCCTGGCACTGCTGACAGGACATGGGAATATAAAGACCTTCTGACTCCCATTTCATAATCTTGATCCGGCTTCGCGCGGCATTGGATACGCCGTCATGAAAAACCGAACAGACGAGCTCGCAGAGTCTACAGCCGGTGCATTTTTCGGGGGTGATTGCTAGAACTTTACCCATGGGTTCCATTGATTCTCTCCTTTCACGAAACCGCAGGCTGAAGCCTGCGGCTACATAAACCCTATGCGCTATGCCCTACGCGCCAGGCTCTTTCATCACAGCAGGTGGGATGGTTCTTTATCCAGGCCAAGCCTCTTGAGCGTTTCTGGCTTCGGATTTCCATCCTTATCAAGGCCCTTGTATTCGTAGAATTCATCAATCATCTTGTCGAATTTTTCCCGATCGATGACCCTACCGACGACATCGGGAGCCCCCCGTCGCGTGGGTTCATCAAAGTAACGGTGATTGAGCATATCACCCCTGTAAAGGTCCTCTCTCTTTAAGCCTTCGCGGAGATTAAACAGCCGCTCCATCATGTTACATCGCTCCGCAATGTCCCAGATTTCGCGAGCGGTAAGCTCCAGCCCCGTATTGTAATAAAGGACCCTTGACCAATCTTCAAAGTTGGGGAGCGTCGCACCCAAGAAGGTGGTGTGATACTTACAGATACCGAGACAATCCACTGCCATATAGCAGTTCTCCTGCCAGAAGACCTGCCACGGCTTGCCAATGTATTCCGTATGCTCCGAACTCAATGGCCCATCGTAAGGCACCGGGCTACTGTAGATTCTCCTCAACACCTCCTCCGGTAAATGATACAGGTCAATCGCCGGCCGGCTTCTTAAATGGTCTGAGCCACGGGAAGACGTCGCAATATTTAGAGCAAGGGCGGGTGTTGCTCGCTCATCGGAGTGGAGGTTACTCATCCCTTTGACCTGGATCAGATAGTCAAAAGAGTCTTTTCCAATTCTTTCGGAAGCTATGATCCCTCCCTCGGCCAAGGTATCGCCCAACCAGCCCTTCCTAAAACAGATACGTTCAATCATCTCCAGGAGTGCCTCACTGCTGCCAAACCGCAATTCTAGGCCATCGGTCTCCTTGTCGGTGAGAATTCCCAGCTCATAAAGTTCCATCGCCCAGGAGATAAGGCTTCCGATTTCGAGGTTATCCACCCCCCACTGGTCGACCAAGTGATTCGCCGCTAAAAGGGTTTCGAGGCTTGGAATATCTGGTTCTGAGCAAAAAGCACCCTGGGACGTATACTCCGGACCCTCATCATATCTTCCTGCATAAGGTCCGCTAGGAATTCTATACTTGGCCCGGCAGTGGACCTGACAACCAAAACAGGCGGCCATGTGGTAGGGGCCTATCGTTTCGGTGCAGTTATCATCAATCGATTCCGGCTCAACTTCATCGCAGTAGAGCATTTGATTATACTGGAAGTTTCTTGTTCGGACACCACCCCAGGAGTTTGTGGCTCCCCAAATAAAGGGGGTCCCAAGGGTTCCCTGCGTTTGGTTGACCTTAGCGCTCGTGATTTGGTCGATAAAGCGTTTGTTATACTCAAGCGCTTCCCTTGGATGGGCGATTTTTATATCCATGGTGCCGCGGGCAGCAATGGCCTTCAGATTTTTTGAGCCCATGACCGCTCCCATTCCGGTTCTTCCACCGGAATTCTTAATCCCGGTCATGACATTAGCATACCTCACGAGATTTTCACCCGCTGGACCAATCACCAGACTCTTGATATCATCATCCCCAAGCTCATCGCGGATCGCCCATTGGGTTTCCGGGACCGTTTTTCCCCAAAGGTTGCGAGCGTCTCGGATCTCGATTTTGCCATTGTGAATCCACAGGTACACTGGCTTGTCTGCCTTACCTTTGATGACGAGATGATGAAAGCCTGCCCAGGCTAATTCGGGAGTAAAGAAACCTCCGCCATTAGCGCTTCCCAGCATGCCTGCCAGCGGGGATTTCGCCATGGCATGACATCGCGAGGTTGCCGAAGCGAGGGTTGCAGTCAAAATTCCGCCGCTGACCATGAGGGTATTATCAGGACCAAGAGGGTCACACCCCTTCTTCGTGTGATTATAAAGCAGGTACGCATCCAGTCCTCGGCCTCCCAAGAATTTTTTCCGCAACTCGATCGGAATAGACCTAATCTCTATTTTGCCGGTTGAGAGATCAATATACGCTATTTTCCTATTTAGGGCCATCTTTCTTTTCCTCCTTCATTTTTCTTTCAAATGCCTCTTCCGCTAGTTTTGTATCTACATCCCATACTGGACCTCTGATCCGGGGAAAACCACTTTTGACCCAAGCGACGCGCCATTCCATACCACAACGAGGACATTTCACTTGCTTTGCCCCAGGCTCTGGCGTAATCCTTCCCATACAACTGGGATTATGGCACCTAACCTGGCCATAGGTACGAGTCTTTCGAAGACTCTCAGCGGTTGAAAGTCCCTCTTTCTCGTTTCCCATAACACCCTCCTTTCTGAATATAAAAAAAGTAACCGTTCTAGTTTCGTTCACAATAGTGAACAATCCCAATATCACAGAAACCCAACACTATATTTTAATATAACAGACTCACTTCTTTGTCAAGCGCAAACTTAATTTTCATAAAATTTTGCTTTTCGAATCAAGTTCACAATAGTGAACCACCGGAACGTCCATGAAAACCCTAATTCAAGGACGGATTCCACCATTCGATCCAGGTTCCGTCTCTGCTGAACGTGATACCAGTTGTCGACTCGATCTGTCGGATCCAGTCTCCAAGGTACGATGCGTGGTGTATGATGAGTGGGGTGCTGTGTTCGGGAAGGATGTCCTCCAGGAAACGGTAGAGAAATATATTTCTGTCCATTTCCTGCAGCGTTTCACCATCATCCCAAGGCGTAGGACGAATAAAACCGTGAGTTGCCCCCTCATCTCGCCGGTAGAGGAACCGACTTCCGAACCGATCCTTCAGCCGACGCAGCGTTTCGACACACTTCACGATATCTTCCATTGTGGTCCCTTTGCAGAAGTATCGAAGCAGCCGCTCGCTGAATGATTCAAAGCCAATCGATGCGAACATGATTTTCACATCCTGCTTTCCTGCAAGCAACAATATTTCCGCAAGCTCAGGGGTGTAAGCATTGATGTCATCGACCCGGCAGACCAGATTGATCTGTGAGAGCCTTAGATTGTGCTTCTCCGTCCCCTCAAGCAGACTGCCGAGGGAACGGATAGGATATTCATCGATGAGTTCGAAGGGGATCTTCCTTCCATCGACCTCAGGGAGTCCTGCAATCTGAGCTATCACCTTATCGCGTTCTACTGAACCGTGGTACCCCTTGTCCCGTGAAACATCACAGAAAATACATCCCTCGCTCCGAACCTTCAACTCCGGGATATCCCTTTCCCGGAGTTTGACCGGTGGCGGCAGGCTTACCTCCTGGACTTTAGCGCTATACGGGCAGCCAATTGCATTCAGCACCTGTCCCTGCCGAACCTCAAGCTTCTTGAGGGTGTCCGAGAAGGTATAGATCTTTGCCCAGTCCACCTCCAGGAATATGTCTTTTGTCCATAGCTCTTCGAGAAGCACATCCCTCCTATACAAATGTTCCAATCGAAGACCATCGATCGGCCCTTGGAAGGCGATGTCGACAATCGATTTCAGCCCTTTGAACCGGTGCGTGTAAGAGTCATTGTCCGGTTCCCCGTAGTAATCCTGTCGGGCCTGCGGTCCTCCCAGAATAATAGTAAAACCCCCCTGCTTCAGCTCCTGGGCCAGCCTGATGATATCTTTTCGGCCACAAAGATGCGAGAAGGCTACCATCTTTGTCGCCCCACAGGATCCTTCGACCGAGGACAAAGGCTTGTCCGTGGAGCTCCACCTTCCTTCGCAGTACTCTCCGATGAAGTGAAGCAAGTTTTCCTTGGAGAAGTTCCTCTCGATCCCAACTACGATTGAGGGTATCGAAAGCTTTTGCTCGAAGAAGGCTGCCGCAACTTGAGCTCCCAGTATACCGTGGGGTTCGCCCGTATGGTGCGTGAAGATAATCATGTTTCTAAAGTGTCACATTTGAGGACCAGTTTCAATAAAGGATAAAGATTTAGGAATTGAGAGATTTGAGGACTTAGGGATTTAGGAATCTCGCGGATAAAAAATTATGGATTGTTCCAATTCGGAATTCCATAACTCAAGCAATCTCAGTTTTGTTTACCCCGTTAGAAGGCCAAAGGTCTTCTAACGGGGTTTACTTCCCCTTAAGCAACGTATGGGCCACTACCATCCGCTGGATTTGATTTGTCCCCTCAAAGATCTGAATGACCTTGGCATCCCGCATCATCCGTTCCACCGGATGGTTCCTCGTGAGACCTTCCCACTGGAGGATCTGGACGGCCTCCGTGGTCACCCTCATGGCCACATCTGAAGCCAAATATTTTGACATGGCTGAATACATCTGGACAGGTATCCCCTTAACCTTCTCGTCAATCGTCCAAGCAGATTTATAGACCAATGCTCTGGCGGCTTCAATCTCAACCGCCATGTCAGCCAACTTCGATTGAACATCGATTACGCCTGCCCCCCTCTTAAACCAACCTTTCTCTTGACCATGCTGAATGAGATAATTTAGAGCCCCTAAGGCTAATCCTGTAGCCAAAGCGCCGATGGCCGGCCTCGAACGATTCAAGGTTCTCATCATGAGCCACCATCCTACACCTTCATCGCCGATCCGCTGGGTTATCGGAACTTTCACATCCTCTAAGATGACTTCGGTGGTATTTGAGCCTCGAATCCCCATCTTCTCCTCTGTTTTTCCAACGGAAAGGCCGGAAGTTCCTTTCTCGATGACAAAACCCGTGATCCCTTCCATCTTCTTCTCAGGATAGGTGACAGCAAAGATGGTATAAAAATCGGAAACTCCACCATTCGTAATAAAACATTTCCTTCCATTCAGAACGTAATGGTCCCCTTGTAGAATGGCTTTGGTTCGAATAGACGCGGCGTCCGAACCTGCTTCTGGTTCTGTCAGGCAAAAACAAACCAATGCCCTTTCTTTGACCACTTTTGAAAGGACCCTCTCTTTCAACTCCCTAGTCTCCGCTAATACGATCGGCATCAACCCCACCGTGTGTGCGATAATCGAGAGCGCAGACGAAACGCAATAGGATGCTATTTCTTCGACGACGAAGCAGAAGGAAGTGATGTCAGCATCCTCGCCCTCAAACTCTTTAGGAATGATAAGGCTTAAGAAACCCTGCTGGCCAAAGACCTCAAGGATATCCCACGGAAATTCCCCTTTGGCGTCAATTTCTGCTGCCCGGGGTGCCACAACATTCCTGGCTACTTCCCTCGCTTTCTTCTTCCAACCCTCCCTTTCCCGTTCGATGTTATCCATCGATTCGTACTCCTTCTTTCTTAATTCAGTGCATCAAAAATTCAAAATCCGAATTTCAAATTTCCCCCTCACCTTCATCCTCTCCCCCAAGGGGAGAGGGCTAGGGTGAGGAGTTTGGATCATTTGGATTTTGAACATTTGATATTGTTTCGAATTTCGCCTGCCTGCCGGTAGGCAGGGATTTAGTGTTTCGAATTTATTTGCCTTAACCTACATACTTGCTCCTCCTGAGACCTCGACTGTGGCTCCAGTCATAAAACTTGCCTCATCGGAAGCCAAAAAAGCAACCACATTGGCAATCTCCTCAGGCTGGCCAATGCGTCCTAGTGGCGTAAGTTCAATAATCATATTTCGGTATTTTTCAGCCATCTTAGCAATGGTAGGAGTCAAAATCAAGCCAGGGACGACCACATTCACATTGATCTGGTAACGGCCTAATTCCCGGGCCACGCTCTTCGTCAGACCGATAATCCCTGCTTTGGCAGCACTGTAGCTGATTGCAGCAACCCCCCCACTTTTCCCATAAATGGAGGAGATGTTGATGATTTTGCCATAACCATTTTCAATCATATGGGGGACCACAGCCTGGATACAGTTCATCGTGCCCTTGAGATGAACGCCCAGGACTGCATCCCAGTCCTCCTCCTTCACTTTCAAAAGGGTAGCTCCTCGATCGAAGCCAGCATTGTTGACCAGAATATCGATCCTCCCCCATGCCTCTAAAACCTCTGCCACCATGTTTCGAACCTGTTTCTGATTCGCCACATCCACCTTTATATAGAGGGCTCTCCCCCCTAAAGCCTCCACTTCCTTTTTAGTCTGAGTTCCCGTCTCAGTATTCCATTCTGCGATGGCCGCATCCGCTCCTTCCTGAGCCATCTTCAGCGCAATACTTCGACCGATCCCCTGCCCTGCTCCCGTCACAATCGCTTTCTTATCTTTCAACCTCATCTTCTCGCCCGGAAACCTACTGGTTCCAGATATTCAAACCTAGAAAAACCACATCTTTTTCAAATTATTTTGCAAGACTAGGTAAAAACAGAGCAATTTGGGGGAGAAACACCAGTATAACCGTAAGAATAATCAGTGAAGCGAGGAAGGGGAATATCCCCTTAAAGATAGTCTCTAGAGGGACATCAGGAGCAATCCCCTTAATGACAAATACATTGACTCCGACCGGCGGTGTGATGACGCCCATTTCCGCGGTCAGGACGATGATCACCCCGAACCAGATGGGATCAAAGGCCAGCTTCTGAACAATGGGGAAGAAGATAGGAATGGTGACCACGATCAAGGCCATGGAATCCATGAAGAAACCGCCAAGGAAATAGATAAAGATGATGATAGCCATGATCGCCATTCTGTGAATGGGGAGGTTCCCTATCCAGTCGGCCAACACAAAGGGAATAGTCGATATGGCCAGAAAATGACCGAAAATAACGGCTCCTCCGATAATAAAAAGGACCATACAGCCTGTGAGGAGACCATCTTTTCCCGCCTCGAAAAAGGTTTTCCAGGTCAGTTCTCGCCGGATCAACCCAATGAGCAGGGCGCCCCCTGCACCGATGCCCCCGGCCTGTGTGGGGCTGAACCATCCCAGAAACAAACCGCCGATGGCCAGGAGGAAGAGAATGACCGCCCAGATGATGCCGCCGATCGCCTTCACCTTTTCGGTCCAGGAGGTCGCCTCCCCGGGAGGGCCGAGCGAGGGATTCCGGATGCACAGGAGGGCCACCGTTCCAGCGAACATCAGGGCGAGAATGACGCCGGGAATGATCCCGGCCACAAAGAGCTTTCCGATCGATTCCTCCACCAGGACGCCGTAGACAATAAAGGTCGTACTGGGCGGGATGAGTATTCCGAGGGTTCCGGCTGAAGCCACCGTGCCAGTCGCCAGGGTATCATCGTAATTGTACTTCTTCATCTCCGGAAGGGCAATCTTACCCATGGTCGCGGCCGTTGCTGCCGTTGATCCACATATGGCGGCAAAGCCGGCGCAGGCAAGCACCGTAGCGATCGTCAGACCACCGCGGAGGGCACCCACCCAGGTATAGGCCGTCCTGTAGAGCCGTCTGCTTATTCCGGAGGCAAAGGCAAACGATCCCATGAGGATGAACATGGGAATGACCGACAGGGTATAGGAAGAAAAGGTCTCAAAGATGTCTTGCGAGAGGAGACTGAGGGCCGTATCCAGCCTCGATAGATAGGCAAAGCCGATAAACCCGACAAAGGCCATGGCAAAGGCCACCGGCACTCCAAGGAGAAAGAGGACCAGGAGAAGACCAATACCGACAATACCTGCTATTTCAGGAGCCATTTTTTATCGCTCTCAGGATTGAACTTAAGAATTTTTGCAGAAGCACCAGACATACTGGGATCATGGCCAGGGCAGAGGCATAGGAAAAAGGAGGCAAGGGGATTCTCACAGTGGGCGTCTCCTCCCCGCCGGTCTGCTGGTGATATCCATGCACGAAAAGGCGCCAGACAATCAGTACAAAGAGGATTAGGCAGAGCAAGTGAACCAGGCAACCGACCAGGGCCTGAACACGCTTTGGGAAGAGACGCATAAAAAACTCCACCCGAATGTGTCTGTCCAGGATAAGTGCCATGACTGCGGCAAAGGATATAGCAATGAGCTGTGCCAGCATCATGACATCAAGGGAGCCGGGTACGGGGAGACGAAAAACTTTGGCGCCTACCACATCCACGCAGGTCAGGGCGACCATGAGAAAAATGGTGCCGAAGCCTACCCATTCAGCCCAGCCGCTGACCATTCGATTGAACTTTTCAAGTTTCTCTAATATGGCCAATCTTCCGACCTTTCAGATTGATTGCATCGCAAAACTCAGCCCTTTGGCCCCACTCTGTCTTAAAGAACCTCCCTTGTCAATTCGAACCGAGCTGCCCCTACCCAACCGTTGAAAGTTAGGTAGGGGCATTTATCGCTTTCATATTATTTGACATAAGCCTCAGGTCGCACTCTTGCAGGGCCGGTTGGAGAAGGAATCTTATATTCCACCTGTTTTTCGAGCCAGTATTTGTTTC
>Ga0209427_10003071_pt1 | contig 19635 bp, 17 predicted proteins | sample DeeMarSWOR136_30_FD_187465 | JGI IMG/M metagenome (GOLD analysis project Ga0209427, IMG submission 187465) | Marine sediment microbial communities from White Oak River estuary, North Carolina - WOR-1-36_30 (SPAdes) (version 2) | ecosystem: Environmental > Aquatic > Marine > Intertidal zone >...
GACCCTGCTACTAGCCAGTTCACAATTGGCGTTGTTGAGTCAAGGTCGGAGGTGGCATTCATCGGCGTAACAAGCGATGAGATGATTGCAACGTTCACGCAGACTGTAGTCTATACCGTCAATCTCAGTGCGCCAGATTTGCCCCCTTATCCTCTTCTTCTTCCTGGTGCTGAGGTCAAGTGGTTCATTAGCGAAGCTGGAGCCAGTGGAAACTTCACAGACTTGGGTGGTGGTATCTACAGCGCTAGCATAGACACCACCAACATAGGGTATGGTATCTGGGGTATTACCATCAGAGCGAACCCAGCCGAGCCAGATATTGCAAGCACCAAGATTCAAGGGATTCTCACAATCACAAGAATCCAGACCGTTGTGATTAGTCCACTACAAGCCTCAGATATTGTATATTGGGGATGGTATGGCTACCTAGACTTCCAATACTGGGACGAAACATTCAATGTGGGCATAGATGACGCAAACGTTACCGTTTCATTTCCAGGGGCGGCTCCAGAATTGGATCGTCTAGGCAACGGAACCTACAGGGTTAACATAGACACGACCTACTTGCCAGCTGCTGAGAACATAGTCAGCAAGTTTGCTTTGGAGATTAGCTTCTCCAAACCTAGCTATCAAGAAGCCAGAGAGTTGGTTTATGTCAACTTGAAGGAAGTGCCTATGGAGATAGTTGTCGAATCAATAGAGTACACGCCTCAATTCGTGGGTCAACTTGATAGCTTAACGGATATCATGATTCCTATCGGCGACCTGGTCAACATCACCTTGCTCTTTAACGACACCGAATATTCTTCCGATTCATATGTCGGAGGTCTTGAGGGAGCTTTTGCGACTCCAAATAGCTTTCTTAGGGGACCTACAATCGATTCGCAACTCAACGTCACACTTCATGAGCTGGGCAGCGGATACTACAACTTGATTTTCGATACAAGGGATCCCACAGTCGCGGCCACCATATCAGACATACCGTACACCCTGTTCCTTCAGATGTATCTGGCCAATCACACGAGACGCGCCATAGCATTCCGAATAATAGTCGCTGAAACGCCGACAGAGCTCGTCCTTCTAAATAGTCTACCAAACACACTCATCAACGGTGAGAGCTTCGTGCTAGAGGTGTTCTACAATGACACTTGGCATGGTACAGGGATTCCTAGAGCGGCCCTGAATCTCAGCGTTGATACAGAGATTGCCTCTGTCAGTTACGCGGAGTCACCTACTGTAGCTGGACTCTACCTTGTGACAGTTTCGCCTCAAGGAATCTGGAACTCTGGCTCTGGCTTTGTCTTCATCTCCGCAGACACTGGTACCTACCAAAGGGCCAGTCAGGAAGCACGACTCACTGTTGTCTGGAACGACGTGGACAGACTGACATGGAATCTGGCTCAGTACGGTCTTCCTGTCGCCCTAATTGCCATCTTGATTCTCATCGGATACGTGAGGATTTGGAGCGTACCAAAACGACTCCGCCAGATCAATGGTCAAATCAAGACAATTCGGAAAGGCAAGATCCCTGACGCCATCAAAGATGTCAAGAGCCGTCAAGAGCTTGTTGCTGACTTATTCAACGATACGTTCGAAGAACTCAACATCAAGCGAGCGGCCTACCAGATGCCAGAAGAATCGGTCGAGATTGAGGTCCCAGAGATGGGAGAGCTGTTGATGCAGCTCGCAATCCTCACAAACCTCAGTCCCGAAGAGCTTGACGAGTTCAAAGCTGACATAGCGAAGATGAGAGTGAGCGAGCAGGCCACATTCGTGAAAGAAGTCATTGACCAAGAAGCGGTCCGGGCTGCGCGACGCGAAGGTAAGACTGTTGAGCAGGTGCTTGAAGAAGTCGGAACAAGAGCTCGTCGTAGACTAAGTGACCTTGAGGAGCCCAAAGAGAGGATTCCGGAACCCATAGTGAAACCTGTCAGAAAGCCTCCTGAGGAAGTCGAGCGAGTTGTAAGCATCGAGGAACCTACCGATGAGGAGCCCGCTCCTGAAGAGGAGATTCCTGAACGACTTAGTTCTTTCGAGCTTGATGAACTGAAGATGGAGCTCATTCGGAGAGGCGTCCCGCCACAAGAGATTGATGTGATCCTTGAGCAGGCCAAGAGGCTTCCACGTGATATGGTGGAAGAGCTCATCAATAGTGTTGGAAAGCGTGAGGAGTAGACCGGCTGGTTCTCACTTCTCTCGCTCTCCCCCGTTTTTCAAGTAGTGTGAGAGAGGTAGTGTTGTTCCTGGGGCGACCGGTTTTATTCTAGAAGTGCGTCGGACTGGATACTGTGGATGCTTCGACAGAGTGTACTTGAAGTACATCCTCGACTCCTCAACAAAGACATGCACCTGCGCACAACTGGCCAGAGCCTTTCCACCCGCAGGTCTGCTGGGACTTCTTGGAGAAGATGGTGCAGAGATGACCGTGGCGATTCCTCTCTGAAGAGTGAAGGTCATCAGCTTTGTTGCCATATGCGTGAGATGTTGAAGTCCCTCGCCAGTAATGCCTTCGGCAAGGTATAGGTCAGGAAGTCCTGCCACGATGAGTAGTCGAGCATGAACGCGGTCGAAGAAGGACTCAAGCTGGTTTATCACAAGATCGTAAGTCTGAGATGAGTTGAAGGCACGTGAGATGTAGATCTTGTCCATTACATCCTCTGGTTCTAGTTCAAGCTCAAAAGCATAATCTCTGATCTTCTCAATCCTTATGATGTTAGCACTGTCAATGACAATCGTGGGACTGTTGGCGCCGCCTTGGTCTTCTGGAAGCTGAGCGTGGACCGCAAAACGTAGCAGGTCATCATTGAGACCTCGTGCTCCATAGAAGAGATGCAGGAGCCCCATCTCAAGACCTCCTCCCAGTAGTTTGTCGATGCTGACAATCCCACTGCTTATTCCACGTCTTCGTATTCTGTCAGCTGTACTGAATCCTAATTGTAGTCCCGGCTCGTTTCCCTTCATATCACATTGCAGTGTCCTCTGAGGTTTTTATCCACCCCCAAAATCCGCGGGTTTGCGGAGCCATTTCGGAGACACTTTAAATGACCCACGCACAAGTATGTCTTACAGGCCGGGAGGATTAAATGACAAAGAAGCAGAAAATCCGCGTATGCCCTCGATGTGGCAGTAGTAAGATTCGAGAGGCAAAGACTTCTGTCAGTGGCTGGCTGGTTCCCACAACATACTACTGTTCAGATGAAGCCTGTGGCTACTCGGGTCCTGTCTATGTCGAGGTTGAACCCGAAGAGGCGGAACACCTCCGACGTGTTATCAACGGAAACGAGGACTAGCCAAGGCATGACTGGAGCCAGAAGCCGTGGTTAGAGTAGTACATTTAAAAAGGAGCCATGCCGTTTCCAGTTCCTAAGGTGACTACAAGATGGTTAGTTACGAAGGTTTCGATTGGCCTGACGACTTGTACTACACTGATGACCAGATTTGGGTGAAGAAGGAGAACGGAAAGGTTCGCCTTGGCTTTACGACGTTCGGGATGGATCTCGCAGGGAAGATCAAGTTCGTGAGATTAAGACCTGCTGGCAAGGCAATCGCCGCTGGACGCAGCATAGGCACTCTCGAATCGGGCAAGTGGACCGGACCAGTGAAGTCCCCGCTCTCAGGTACCATTGCCGAGGTGAATGAGGGGCTCAAAGACAACCCTGGCCTCTTGAACGAAGACCCATATGGTGCCGGTTGGATCGCTGTTCTTGAACCTGATGACTTCGATGGTGAGGCCGGGAATCTGGAAGGTGGCGATGGCCTCGAGGAATGGGTCAAGAAGGACTATGCTGAGAAGAAGGCCATGTAGAGCAAGCCTGTGTGGCCGGATCTCCGGCCCACACGCATTTCATTTTCTCCTGGAGAGTTCACGCCTCAGAGTGAGTGATGCATCATAGAGTATCTCTGGAGGAGTAATCACGTATAGCAGATTCCTTGAGTATCCAGATTCAAACACGATGCTTTGGAATATGAGAGTCTGAAGACTTCTCTCAATGTCTTCAGGAATGAACCTGACTCCCTGCTCTTCACACTTTATCATCACGAGTTCGTTGAGTGTTTGCCTGTCGATGTAGGTTTCTGTCTTGTACATCATCAGGTGCTGGGCCAAGCTCTCCAGAACGAGCAGCGTGATGTAGTCATTCATGCTTATCGCCTCGACTGTGTCCATTATGTCCATGTCCTGGATTACACTCGTAATCCTTGAAGTGGCGGCTCTTGCAGCATCAGATGTAATCTCCTGGCCGCTCGTAGCCAGAGGCCAGAGTGCCTTGAGGGCCTCTATGGAGGTTCTTGGTTTTCCAGCGTCGAACTCTACAACGCAGTCGGTGATGTATCTGACAATCTCTTCCGTCAGGCCAAGGGGAAAAGTGTCCTCAACTCTATGGCGCACTATGTCATACAGCTGTTTCTGAGTGTAGGTGTCAAGTGGAATCTCGAAGTCGTAGGCGAACTTGGTGGCGGAGCCCTTCGTCAGGGCTCGGTAGTCATGGCTGTTGAGAACTCCTATCGTACTCGCCCTAATCTCCTTCGAGAGATGCGCCAGTTTGGAGTAAATCTCCTCGTTGGTTTCATCAATACCATCGATCACGAAGACTGTCTTCTTCTCCGTCGCAGCAGCAGTTCGTTTGAACTGCATCCAAAGGACATCAAGGTCGAATGCTATAGTGATTGGCGTGTTCGTTTCTCTGTGGATTTTGTCGTTCAACTCCGCGACTACCTCAAGAGTGTCCTTTCTACGAGCATCTATGTAAACAGTGTGAGCATCAAACGCCTTGGGAGTGAGCTTGGTGAGAAAGTAGCGGCTGAAGACTGTACTGCCTAATCCGCTGATTCCATGGACCAGGCAATTCACTCCATAGTCTTCTAGGCAACTGTCACGATAGATGCCATCAATTAGGCCAAGTTCTCTGTCACGATGAAGTAACTTGTCAGGGAGGTAGTAGGGGTCAAACAAGCCACGCGGGCTTCGATTCTGGCGGACCATTCTCATCATAGTCTGGTCTTGGGGTCCCCATATAAGCACCTAAGAGACATGACCGAAAGTATTCGGAGAGCCGAATCACACCATCGAGCTCAGGACACTATCGCAGTCATTGCCTAGAATGAAAGTGTTGAAGCCCACTCCTAAGGCCTCTCGAAGTTCTTCCATTCTTGACTTCTTCACCTTATCGCTGAAGGGCCACTTGTGTTCTGGCTTGGGAGTGACTCCGAGCTCCTCACACTTCTCAACGATGTCAAGCACTGTTCCGAAAATCTGTTCTCCACTCTTTCCTTCAGGACGTATCTCCCGAGAATGCATCACCAGACCATAGGCTGGACTGTTGTTTCCCAGATACCATTTGCTGGGAGCATGCCCATACTTCGCAAACGGCGTCAGGTCACGCCTTATGAGCAGACTGTCAATCTCGTCCAGACTCCTCTGCATGTTTCTCAGGCTATCTCCATGAAATCCATACCCCTCGAACAGTGCAACCTGATTGCCTTCCTTTGGATTGCGTTTTGGCAGTTTGATACGGACATCCTTCATTCGTTCTACTTCATCGGCGTCGAGCTTTCTGATATCGATGAACTCCTTTAGCTCCTCTTCGTAGTCCTCCACAAACTCTAGAATTAGAAGTGGAGGGTTCAGATCCTCTCGGACATCCGGGTGTGCCATCACAATTGCTTCGCCGTAACGAATCGGGCTCTTACGCTCTATCATCTGAACTATAGCCTGACCTAGCGCATCATAGTCCTCGAATTCAGCCAATGCTGACGCTACGGACTCTGTACTCAAGGGTTTGATTGCCACTCTCACCTCTGTAATGAATCCGAGCGTTCCATGTGAACTCGCCACGTCGTGAATGGTCATGCCTCGCTTGTTGAGTTTCTCTTCGAGCTCGGGATCGTTCGATCTAACGCCGTCCCAGTCCACGATGAGCTGCCTACCGTCATAGGTCAACATCCTGACCCGGAGTGTGTTGTCACGCATTGTCCCTGACTCCCAAGTGTCGTTTCCTCCACCATCAGTGCTCAGAATCCCACCGACCGTTGCTATGTCACGACTACTTGGAGCCACATAGAACTTCATCCCCATCGGTTCTAGAAGCGCGTTGATTTCATCCGGAGTGGCACCTGGCTGAACGTCAACGTAGCCTTGGTCTTTCGAGATGGTCAGGATTTCAGCCATCTGGAGGCTGCTCAACATTACTCTGTGTCTGTTGCCGCCAGTACATGCACCACTCAGTCCCGAGCCGCCACCCTTCGGTGTCACGTCATAGTTGTGCTCACGTGCAAAAGCTATCGCATCTAGCACCTCTGTTTCATTTCTCGGATAGTAGACACCTCTGATCTTCTTGAAGTCAAGTCGGTAGTACATGCTGGCGTTTGCACCCATTGCGATGTCCCTGAGCTTCATCCTACTCTGAACCTCCTATCGCATCTGAAAGCAGCTCGACGATGTCTTTCGTCTTGTTCCCATTCCCGAGAAGCTGCTCTCTGCAGGATGGACATGCAGTGATGACTGTGGAGGCCGCAAGCCTTTCTCTTGCTGCTCTAAGCTGGATTATCTTGTCGCTCAGGTCTGGGTCGGTCATTCGCAGGAGACCGCCGCCACCGCAGCAACTAAGGTCCATCTCTCGATATTCCACACCAAGTTTCTTCAGAAGTGACCTTGGCTCAGTCTTTATGCCTAGAATCCGATGAAGCTCACAGGGATCGTGATAGGCGAAATCTTCCTTCTGTTCATACTTGGGCGCGGATCCGAACAGTCTATCAAAGTACTGAGTATGGTGCAATGGCTCGATATCCTCAAGGTTGTGGTGCTGGCTCAACTGAATCAGGCACCCCGGACAACAAGTCACGACCTGATTGGCTCGGGAGTCTTGGATGACCGACTTGTTGTGCTGCCTGAGTTCCTCGGCGCCCTTCTCATCTCCCATCAGATACAGCGGATGACCACAACAGAATTCCTCAGCACCCATTATGAGATAGTCGACGCCTTCCTTCTCAAGAGTTGTGAACAGAGAGCGAAGCACGTCAAGTTGACTTGCTCTAAAGGACATCAGACATCCTAAGAAGATCATATTGTCTGCAGTCTTCCCCTTCTCATAGAGGTGGTCCGAAAGATCTGGCATCTCTTCCTCCAATTCGTCAAGCCAGTAGATCGCTCTGTCTTCAGGGTCAAGCCCGTAGATGTTGGCAACATTCGCAAGGGCATCTCTCAAAGCGTCCAGGTGCGCAAACTCCTCTGGTGCCGTTTCTATCGCCTTCGCCCTTTGCTCATGCCACACACGTAGCAGGTCAACATCAGATGAACAGACATCAGTGCAACGCCCACATAGACTACACTGGAAGAGGACTCTCCTGAACTCCTTAGCAAGTTCCTCATCTTCTTCTATCTGGTCCATAACCTGGAGCATGTACATCTTCCCCCGGGGGGAGAATTGCTCCTCTCCCACAGCGTCGAACAGAGGGCAGAACTTGACACATGAGCCGCATCGTACACACTTGTCGTATGACATCCTTGGTTCTCCGTTATGAAGGGTACAGCAGCGCTGGACTCATTGATAATAGTCTTGTTGATAGCTCCGCATTTGTATAGAAAAACAGAGAGATTGCGGCGGGTTGTCCCGCCGCTGAGCTCTGGAATCAGGTCGGTGGTGCCTTAGGAATGTACCCTTTCTCGTAGAGTATCTCAGATGAAGCCCTTGCAACTCGAATGACTTGTTCTGCGCGCTCGTATAGATCCTTCTCTTCCCAGTGTACGCGTGCTATACCCTGTTCAATTGCTTTCATCCCGACTGCAGTCGCCTCCAATGGATAGAGCTCCCATTGGTCCATGGTTGGGATGACCTTCTTGTCGCTTGCCTCTTTGGCACCGAGGTCAGCTAGGGCCTGAGCTGCAGCAATGCACATCTCGTCCGTGATTGTAGATGCCCTGACATCCAGAGTGCCTCTGAAGATTCCGGGGAATCCTAGGGAGTTGTTTATCTGGTTGTCAAAGTCGCTGCGACCGGTCCCAACTATTCTTGCGCCTGCCTCTTTGGCGTCCCACGGCCATATCTCAGGAAGTGGGTTGGCACAAGCGTATACAATCGAGTCGGACGCCATCTTTGAAACCCACTCTTTCTTCACAGTCCCAGGAACCGGCCTCGAAGCCGATATGAGTACATCCATCCCCTCGATGACTTCTCCAAGGTCCCCGGTGATTCTCTCGGGGTTGGTCTTCCGTGCCAAGTCGTACTTGAAGAAATCGTAGTCCTTCTCTTCCAGGATGTCCTCTCTGTCCGCGTATATCGCGCCCTTGCTGTCGACCATTACTGTGTTCTTGGGGTCGACGCCGGCTGCAAACAGAAGATATGCAGTCCTTGTGTTTGCAGCACCTACACCTAGTAGAGCAACCTTGATACTTTCAATCTCCTTCTTTACGACCTTCAGACCTCCAAGCACACCAGCTAGTACAACCGTCGCTGTTCCTTGAGCATCATCGTGCCACACTGGAATCTTGACATCCTTGTCGTTTCTCAGTTCTTCAAGCACCTTGTAGCACTTGGGCTTTGAGATGTCCTCGAGGTTAATCCCTCCAAACGACGGCTGAATCAGCTTCACGACTTCGATGATCTTGTCGGCGTCCTTTGTATCAACACATATGGGCCAAGCGTCAACTCCTCCAAGATACTTGAACAGGATTGACTTACCTTCCATGACGGGACCTGCTCCATAAGGTCCAATATCACCTAGGCCCAGAACACGAGTGCCGTCGCTCACGACTGCAACCATGTTTCCCTTGTTAGTGTGGTCATAGGCTGCTTCCTCATCTTCCTTGATGGCAAGACAAGGTTTAGCAACACCAGGCGTATACCATATTGCAAAGTCTGAGAAATCACGTACTGGCGCCTTCCCTATACTCTGAATCTTCCCTTTGTAGAAGTCATGCAGAATCATAGCGTCTTTGCCGGGTTTCTCAGCCTTCTTCTTCAATTCCTCAACAGTGAGTTTCTCTTCAGGCATTATATAGAGCCCCTTCGACTGAACAAACAGGCCCTTGTCGGTCTGTCTGATTCGGGGGGCGCTACAGCTCCGATTAAAATGCTTGGTTTTGGGATTCTCCGAAAGACGTGGCTTTGGTGAAGGTGGGTCATCTAGAGTTTGAGTCCCCAGAAACTCATGATCTGATTAGCATGTTCTTGGGAATCCACTTTCTCTAGTCCCTCTGAGCCGCCGAAAACACCCTCTATCTTGCCGTTTTCGTCTATCAAGTACGTGATACGTTTGACACCCATTCCTACGACACTCAATCTGCTATAGGCACCATACAGTTTCGCAATCTTGAAGTCCTCGTCCATAAGGATGGAGAATGGGAGCCTGTACTTCTCCCTGAAGCTTCGATGAAGTTCAGCCGAACCCCCCGAGATTCCAAAGATAGGAATCCCGGAGCCCTCGAAGATGTGATAGCTGTCCCTGATTGAGCAGGCCTCGGCCGTGCAACCAGGAGTGAAATCTCGGGGATAGAAATACAGGACTACTTTCCTGCCTCGGTAGTCACTCAGCCGGAACTGTACGCCTTCTTCATCTGTCGTTTCAAAGTCTGGTGCGACATCGCCAATGTTTAGCACAGCGGCCACTCCTAGAGTTTCAGACCCCAGAACTTGATGACTTGATCTGCGTGCTCCTTGGTCTTGACCTTCTCAACTCCCTCAGGGCCGCCAAAGATTCCCTCGACCTTCCCATTCTCATCTATTAGGAATGTGGTTCTCTCGATTCCCATGTACTCTTTTCCGTACATCTTCTTCTTCTGATAGACGTCATAGAGCTTGGCAATCTCAAACTCCTCGTCCATCAACAACGGAAATGGAAGGTTGTTCTTCTCCTTGAAGCTCTGATGGGACTTCTCACTTCCACCAGACACACCAAACACAGGGATTTCGTTCCCCTTAAAGACATCATAGCTGTCCCTAATGGAACAAGCCTCGGCCTTGCACCCCGTAGTATTGTCCTTTGGGTAGAAGTATAGGAAGACTTTCTTTCCCTTGTAGTCGCTCAGTCTAAAGGGACTTCCACTCTCGGTTGTGGTCTTAAAATCTGGCGCAATATCACCTTTCTTTATCATTCTCATTCTCTCCATAAGTGAATTAACTATTGTGAAAACAGGTTGTGTCCTGCAATTCCATCTAATATCTTTTGCCCTATGTTCAAACTACATGAGCAACTTGGTGTTCTCAGGAACGCTTAAAGAGCAGTCAGACCGATTTGGAACCGTCGGTGGAGAGATGACCGAGAGCCCTGTAGTGTATAGGTCTATTACAGTCTACCAGCTACTGATTGGGTTTCTCTTGGCCCTGAACATTACGGCGGGGGTGGCGATAGGGCAGGCGTACCTACCATTACCATTCGATATCTGGTTCACTCTTCTACCCTTTCTTGTCGTTCCCGTTCTGATGGTCATCGCAGCATACGCCATCGGGTACACAGCGAAGAAGAAATCCATTGAGTATAATGCTCCTGACTGGGATTACAAGCCGGTTCAATTCACAGTCGAGGATGTCAAGCAGCTCATCAAGGACCATCACAGAGATTACCTACGCCTTGAATCAAGGAGCAACTACTGGTTGTTTCACATTCCGATTATCATCATTGTTACTATCTATGCTCTCCCGTTCTACGTATCATTAGAGAATCCTTGGCTCTTGCCCGCTGCCCAATTGATGCTACCTGTCTTGTTTGCGCTGAACCACGTAGTAACCAGCGCTGGAGCATTTCTTGCGACTTCCAATGACGCATCAGATGACTTCACGCTCCCCTTGATTCGAGAAGCCTTGTGGTTGGTGAGAGAGCAGTACAGAGCCACCGGTGTGTCACAAGCCAGAGTGGTCATGAATAGAGCCGAACTTGGGGGTCTCAGAGTGTTCAAAGATCCTCGAGTGATTCTGAGGGTGAAGAGCTTTGAGAAGCGTGGGTATATCGAGTCATGGTCTGCTGATTTGAAGGCAATCAACAGACTCTTCTTCCGGTTGCACGAGACTGAAGCAAACAGTCAGGTCATCTGGTGGTGGCATTCTTGGGACCGCAACTTCAGGAAATACACAAGCCCTGATGACGAGGGGTACTACGTCCGCCGGCCGATTCCCTCCGAGGCAAAAGAGCTAGGAGTACGGGACGTTCTTGCCGTGACCGAGAATGCCATCGCCATTTTCCTGCTTGAGATTATTCGCCTAGAAGGAGAGAGTGAAGCTGCTCGGTCGATTCTCTCCGAGCTGGGTGCAGGCTAGTTCTACCACAATGTCTATGTTGTCGTAGTGGCTGGACCTACCTGAGGGTTGCACTTGTCAGAAACTGTAGTGACCTACAAGCCCATGCTTCCCTTCTACATTCTACTCTTTGCTCTCCTAGTCGCATGGACATTCTTGGGAATAGAGGTTGCACAGTATTCCGTTGTAACCGCTATCAGGGCACCATCGGCTTGGGTTTCCTCTTCGTTTATCGTGCTCCTCTCGATTACGCCCTTCGTTGTCGTCGTTGCAGTGTGGATGAAGCGAAGAGTCACATTTAATGCACCGGATTGGGACTTCCAAGTCCGAGAGATTGTCTTCGACGAGTTCGACAGCATGATGAGCGACTACGTGAAGGGCTATTCCCATATTATTGCTAGATTCGACCATGTCATCCTCCTTATAGTTGCTCTATCTTTCATTCTGTCATTCTCACTACCGCTTCTGTTGCTATCACTAACTCCCGTGCTTGCTGCATACATACCATATCTCTTCGGAGTCTTGGTTCTCGTCTACGGTCTAACTCTGGCTGTGTTTCTGTATAGGCTAGCAAGTAACGAGGCTTGTGATTACTTTCCGCTTTACTCCAAACCCCCAATTCGAGCCGCCATCAGAACTCTCTCAGCAACTCCCGGAGTCTCGTGGACTGGTGTGAGGCTTTCCATAGGTGAAGCAGGTGGCTATTACACAATCCGCGACCCAACTCCTGTCGCCCGTCTTGAGGCCATCGAAGGCTCAGTTCAGATAGAGATGAGAATCGACAGCCTAGGAAGACATTCCATTGGAGCCGCCACTGTGACTGGAAGCGATCAGAGTGAAGACAAGACCAAGGAAGTTTCTCTGGATCCGACCACAGTCATTGATCAACTAACAAGTCTTGTCAAATGGAGTGTAGTCACATATGTGGATTCACACGGTAGCAATGAGTTTGTTGAGGAGCTCATGCAGGAATTGGGAATCGGAACGGAAGGCTCCTAAGGCGCATCAGAAACGATGCGCTTATCTCAATCTGGATGCAGAATGAAACAAGAATGAGTGACTAGCCTTGAGTGGAGATACGATCGTTGACTACTCTCGCCAAGGAAGAGTGAATCTAGCCTTCGCCGCAGTACTGGTGGTCTGCATAGCATATGCTGTGTTCCTGAGAGTCACAACCACGGACCCCCAGTCTGTCGTCTTGGAGCTCTACACAATACTGCCAATTGGTCTGATGCTGGCGTCGTTCATGCTGGGTGCTATTTCAAAACGAGCGATAGACTATGTTGAGGGTGAATGGGAAGAAACCAAGGTGTGGGTAAGCTTCTCAGACTATGAGAAGATGGTAGAGGAATACGAAGACGCATACGGTCATCTCTATGGCAACCCTGGAGGCTGTGCATGGATCTTTTGTATGCTGCCGCTTGCTTTCGCCTTCGGGTTGCTCTCTTCATTCTATCAGACTCTTGCAAGCCCGCTATTCGACCCGCTGGTTGACTCTCTTCTAATCATCTTGATTCTGTATTCCGTGGTAGGAGTGACTGGTTTTGTGATTGGTTTCAGAATTCCGGGAATTGATGCAGAGGAGTTCTTCAAGCCGCCAATCATGGGCGATGTATACGATTTCGCAAGTCAGCTTGAGAAGGTCCCCGGAATTCGAGCCGGCCTAAACGTGGAACTGGGCGTCCGCTCAGGTGTTCAGACAATGATGGATGCAAAGATCAAGACGTATGTTGACGGTCTGCCTGATACGGTTTCTGTTCAAGTACAGGTTTCTCACTCAGGTTTCGCCTATCCGTACCTTGTGGGGACTGTCTACAAGGGCAGCCGAGTTGCGGCCTCGAAGGAGCGCTATAACATCGGCACTCGCTATCCAGCAATGATTGAATCCTCGATGGACGGAGAGGTAGCGGTATTCGTTGCACGGTTTGACATCCCCTCAAGGACCAGCAGTGTACCAAGCATCTCAGGCCGCGACTTCAGAAGGCTAGCAGCGCTTCTGGCTGAGTCGCTAAAAGGGAACTACGAAGCAACAAGATAGCTAAGCGATTGGGTCATCATAGGCACCTTTAATTGTGGCTCAGCTACGAGGACAATCCACTGGCCCCGTCTCAGGGGATGCATAAATCGTGGAGAAGTCGAATTGGACGAACAAGTGGGTCTTGATGCTGATGGCTGGAATAGTCATTCAGGCGATTGCCTACAGCATCATTGGTGTTCTCAAACCAAGTGATTTCGCTATTCATTCATTCTTCTTTGATGTCGCAATGATTGCGTTTGCGTCGCTAGTTATTCAAGTCAGCGGCTTTGTAGTGATTATGTCCAAGACAAAGGATGAAGACCCGGCTATCTATGGCCAAGGGCGACCCTTCCAGCACAAACTTCGTGAAGAAGACGAGGAACTGGCGACCCGAAAGCCCACGTTCACTGCTTGAGCCTTGCTACGGTTGTCAGCATGTCTTGAATGTGATTACTCATCTACCACTCGAATATCGGTGGGAAGACTCTCGTGGGATCATGAGGTGGAATGAATCCAGGAATCCATGTATTCATGAGTGGCAAATAGGGTGCGATGATTATCGTCACTAGGACAAGCACGGCAAACGTGAGAGTATGGACCGCGGTGACATAGGTGTAGTAGGGACGGATATAGCTATAGAACGCAAAGGCCGGAATCGACAATGCCGCCATGGCCATTATCTCAACCGGGTTGAAGAAGAATGGAAGGCAGGCTGGGAATATGAAGTAGAATATCCAAGTTATCTTCTCACTCGATGTTTCGTGGTGTGCAATCTTATGGATTCCGTCAATTCCCTGGGACAAGAAGAAGACTGGAATGAACATCCACCATTGAAGTCCCACGAAGAACATAGCACCTGCATAGAAGAACAGGTCCCCGAAACTCTCAAACCTTTCCCAGAGAGGGTTCCTTGAGAAGAACTCCGTGGCCTCCGTCATGTAGTATCCTATCATCTGAAACAATACCAAAACGGGGAGTAGAGCGAAGGAGAGCGCTATCATCAGGACTGCAGCCCTTGGTAGATCAGTGATTTTCCCCTCGTGATAGTTGTCAAGAGGATAGATTCCGTGCAGAGTGAACGCAGTGAGGAAACAGAGAATTCCACTCGGGAAGTTGGGGAGTGCCAATTCTAGGGGCTGAAAGAGATACATCCAAGGTCCCAGGAATGTGTAGACATTTGATGTAAGCGACTCAGGGAGAAGGTACCAGACACCGAATACAACAAGGAGCTCTGGTATTAGCATCTTGAATCTATAGTCTTGGACGAATTTCATAAATGCCCCTGGCTCTTTGTCTTCACTCATGGTCTAGTGCCGCCCGTGATTGAACCGCTGGCCTTTCTACCATCACTTAAGCATATCTGATGTGACTATCAGAGGTGGAGGGTCACCGGGCGCTCCCTTTCTTCACTAGCGCCTTACGTCTGACGATCCTGTTGCAGGACTGAATGGCTGGACATCCAACACAGTCATCTGGGACGTCTGTCACAGAGTGGTCCCCGAACAACAGCACCTGTTCTGCAATCGTGGTGCCCGGCGTGGGAGGTTCTAGGACCGCCTCCTTTCCCATTAGCCTGACATTGCATTTGTGCTTCGCAAGGGTGTTGTCGAGTTCCTCTAGGTCGCCCTCGACCACGACCGCGGTCGGGCCAACTTGTCTGACGAAATACTTCTTGAAATCATCTAGGAGCAGCAAGTCTTCGAGCTCTCTCTCCGTTTCCGTTTCAAAGAGATGAATATCTGACACAGTGGCGAATGTGGTCTGGGAGGTCCAGTCCTTGATAGATCTCTCAACATTCCTTGGAACCGGCTTGCTGCTCTCTTCCTTGAGGAATTCCAAGATGTTACTCTCTCTCAGGCCAACCTCAGTGGCTTGAAAGATTGACTTATCCGTTATCTTGAACGTGCTCACAACGTCTGTCTTCACCGGTTCGGTGAAGAGCATGAGTTGATACAGCTTGTAGTAGTCCATTTCAGAAGTGAATGCTGTGAGCTCAAAGTTGGGCAAGACGAAGAAAGTATCTGAGGAACCTGATTTCTTGTCGTGTGATTTGATGAGTACTCTCTCACCAATCTGAGTGAGTCTGACAGCCATGAGTTTCTTTCCTCGGTAAGCGCCCTCAACGAGACCAAGCAGGATTGGGGTTTCAAGTGCTAGTCTCACTCTGTCCACGTCAACCTGGACCCATTTCAAGGGCTGAGAGTCAATGAAGAGCTCACTTCGAATCCAGTCCCTCATTTGCTCTACGTGTATCCATTCCTTTAGGTCGCTCTCCCTAAGTCGACAGATGGCAAGGTTCATGGTGTATTCAGTCGGTTGGTCTGGTGTCGCCCAGATTGCTCGTGTCCTTCCAAGCGCTGATAGAAGCAACCGACGCGAAACGACATCTTGTCCACCCGAGAAGAGTGCTTCAACCTTTCCTGGGACCACTCTGTCTTCCTCAACAATGCCATATGCGCCTGACTTGCGGGCCATCTTCTGGACTAGCTCAAACCTCTCCGTAGTGGGCTTGGACATTGCAGCCACTATATGCTCCATCTCTCGCTTGGGAAATTCCCACGAGCTTGTCATTCTAACCTCATTCTTTGCCACGTAGGATACGAGCAGAAGCATGTCGATGAGTAGTGTGTCGCGTTCATCAAAGATGGACTTTGCCTTCTTAGGAAGCTCGCGACTAGGTTCCGGTTTGGATGAGAATAGCTCTGTCAAGAAAGGCATGAAGAAATCGAGAACTTTGAACTCAGCAACTTCTCTCCCGAAGTCTGTTAGCCTGGACATCATCCTCCGGATGATTACACCCTTCTTCCTAAGATCTCGCTCGGTCTGATTCAACTGGCCGTAGCTATAGATCTTCCTGAACGGCTTCAGCTTGTCGTTGCTCATTGCGCCTCTGTTCAGTGCTAGCATCCCTAGGAGGTCTCTTTCTCTATCTGAGAAGGTTTGAAAGACGCGATTTCTTGTGGCCCCATCCCTCATCTTCTCAGCCAGCAATGCTATGAGCCTTGTGCCGGACTCACTGGTACTGACATCTATGTCCCAGTACTGGCAAGCGATCATTAGGTCTTCTCTTAGTACGTGCTCGAGTTCCTTCTCGAGAGATTCCTTGGGCATGTTACTTCTAAACCACCATTTTCTGAGGGAGCAACCAAGGCCCCTGAATTTCTCTGTTTAAGACCGTTTTGGTTTTGACCATTCACGCCGCGGACTGCCAGATTTCTACGAATCAAGGGCAACCTTATTTTGGGCTATCTGTACTGATGCCTAGGTGTACCCAATGGAACCGCCCCTCTGGAGTGTCAAATACAGGCCCCAAAGCTGGGATGATTTCATTGGACAAGACAGGGCCATCACTCAGCTGCGTAAGCTGGCGGAGTCAGGCTCCTGTCCCAACATGATTCTACATGGTCCCTATGGTACGGGAAAGACGACGGCTGCTTTGCTCTTCTGCCATGAATTCCTCGGTGATGCATTCGCTTCCAACTTCAAGATGCTCAACGTGAGAGATGCTTCCTCATACTCGGTTGCCCAGGCAAAACGTGACATCAAGGCGCTGGCCAAGCTGGATAGATCGGAGCGCACGGAACTCGACGAATACATGTCCCTGGTCTTCAAGGAAGTGAAGAGCGAATTGAAGTCAAAGGGGAGAACAAGGGACCCGAACAGGTCCCAATTGTTACAGGGTGCAATCCGGTTGTTTGCATCCACAGTTACTGTTTCTGACGAGAAGGTGAAGGTACTTGTCTTGGACGAGGCTGATGCACTCACCGGGAATATGCAGCAGGCCTTGCGAAGGACCATGGAAATCTACAGCGATGTGTGCCGATTCATATTCACAACACCCACTCTTGCAGGCTGGAGTCCTGCAGTAATCTCTCGGAGTCTATCGCTCAATTTTCCGAGTGTTGCCGAAGATGAAGCGGTGCTATTTCTCAATGACGTGGCAAGAAAGGAGGGTGTGGACATCGACTCGGAAGCTCTTGAGGCGGTCGCCCGGGAGTCAGGCGGAGATCTTCGTTTCGCCTTGAATCTTCTCCAGATTGCAGCTGCAGACGGGCGACCTGTCACGGAGAGTAAGGTGTACGAGAGCTCAGAAACCGAGTTCATGAAGAGTGTGCGGAAGATGGTAGACCTAGCGATTTCTGGTGCCTTCGTGGACTCGCGCAAGATACTGAGAAATCTTCTCGGTGTGGATAATCACTCACCACGAGAAGTCTGCTTGGAGATTCAGCGGAACCTCGTCTGCAGACACTTTCATCCTCATGTTCTGAGGGCACTGCTTGACAGAGTGGCTGAGATTGACCATCGGCTCGTGCAAGCACAGAACCCCTTCATTCAGATTACTGCATTACTGGCATCCATTGGGAGGATTGTGTCGGACGCCAACTAGTCCATCGGACCAATTGACCTTCGTCTCCACCAGGTCTTTCGATTCAATTTCATGAACATCTTTTAATTGGTTAGAGGGAGTTAGTGTGCCGCACACAATGAGAGGAAGACCAGTCAAGAAGGTTCATGGTCTTCGACCTAAGGACCTTGAGAGGTTGTTGGAGTCGGAGTTGCAGCAGAGTCATCTCCGTGTCCGAGGTTCGTTGATTGGTGGTATGGCAAACATCAACCTGCTCGTGTTCTCAGGAAGCGATACTTTCATTCTGAAACTCCCCGGTCTGAAGGGACTAGACACTAATCCATTCGAATACGAATTCTCCATCTGCAGTACGATGGTGAGGGACTCGCTTTGTCCACAACCTCTTGTGACTGGGTTCCTTCCTGATGACTTGGGTACTCCATTCATCGTATACCGCTATGAAGTTGGGACTGTTCATTCGGACCTCCAGTCGATGAGTCCACAGGATCTCGTGCTCTTGGCCGAAGCAATTCAGAAGCTGAGGCAGCAACGGCCTCCTGACGTTCGCGCTTACTCGAAACCGTCAGAATACATCGAAGGATGGTACAGAAAGATACAGACCGCGTTGAATCTCAGTGAGTCAGAATCCCCCGCGATTCCATCCATGTTTCACGCCATTGAAGAGCTGCGCGGTTCTCTCGAAACGTTTGTAGATACAACCATGTTCTGGTCCGGGTCGCTCATGCACGGTGACCTTAGACCAAGTAACATTGTGTTTCAAGAGCGTCGTGCACTCCTTCTCGATTGGAGTGAATGCTCCTACGGAGAGTCCCTCTTGGACATAGCATACTTGCTGTCAGAGCCGAAAGATGAGTGGACTGGACAGGTCCCAATGACAGACAGCGAAACCACGAGAATGAGGGTAGATGCGTTGAAGACTCTCTCGTTGATGTCTGCAGTGGCTTGGACCACTGAACGTTTGATTCGAATTGAATCAGGACAAGTAGAGAACAACTTGGCTGGTCCTCAACTTACGAAGGTGATGTCTAGCTATCTGCAGAACAAGACCGAGATGTTGAAACGGAGAATCTCAATGCATATCCATTGATACAAAAGACGAGTCTAGCTGAAGAAGCTCTCGGGCCGACGTTCCCAAATGTCCTCATCGGCAGAAGCTATGACATACTGATAGCCTTGTTCAGTAAGAAAGAGTTGACGCTTTGCTGCGAAGTCCATGTCTCTTGTGTCCTTTGTAACTAAGGAGTAAAACCTGGCGAAGCTCCCATCTGCCTTCGGCCGCAGGATTCTTCCTAATCGCTGAGCCTCTTCCTGTCGCGAGCCAAATGTACCAGAAACCTGGATGGCAACGTTTGCATCAGGAAGGTCCAGCGCGAAGTTGGCAACTTTCGATACGACAAGAATCTTCTCTTTGCCCTCCCGGAAGGCTTCGTATAGCCTCTGTCTCTCTGCATTGCTTGTCTTGCCTGTGATTAGTGGAGCCTTTACCTCATCTGCGATGATCTTGAGTTGGTCTAGATACATTCCAATGACCAAGATGTTGTCAGCTTGATGATAGTTCAGCAGCTCTTGGATGATTGGGAGCTTATCTGGATTCTCAGCGGCTATTCTATACTTCTTTCTATCCTCTGCCAGCGCATACTTCCTTCTGAGGGCATCAGGAAGGTCAAGTCTGATTTCATAGCAAACGGCTGTGGCAATCCACCCTTGATCTTCGAGCAACTTCCACGGCATGTCGTATCTTTTCGGGCCAATGAGGCTGAACACATCCTCTTCTCTTTCGTCTTCTCTGACTAATGTTGCAGTAAGGCCGAGTCGCCTTGTGGCCTGAATGGTCGCTGTTACTCTGAAGACCGGAGCTGGCAAAAGGTGGACTTCGTCATAGATAATGAGGCCCCAGTTCCTGGCCTCAAAGATCTTGAAGTGCTCAAACTCGTCATCTCTTGACTTTCTCCAAGTCATGATCTGATACGTGGCCACCGTGACCGGACGTACCTCTTTCATGTCACCAGTGTACTCGCCTAGGTCTT
>Ga0209427_10003072_pt1 | contig 19634 bp, 19 predicted proteins | sample DeeMarSWOR136_30_FD_187465 | JGI IMG/M metagenome (GOLD analysis project Ga0209427, IMG submission 187465) | Marine sediment microbial communities from White Oak River estuary, North Carolina - WOR-1-36_30 (SPAdes) (version 2) | ecosystem: Environmental > Aquatic > Marine > Intertidal zone >...
ACCGGCTTAAGGATGTCGTCAGGCGGGCGGCGAGCATCCGGGTAGATGGATATTCCTCCTTAGTGGTTAATCTAGACAAAGCCCTCCGCCCGCCTTTGCTACGAGTTATGCAAGATACCCTGTACTGTATTCTTTCGCCTCTGAAAAAAAGGGTTCCTGCCGGACATCCGTAGCCTTCTTATGCGAGTATGTCCACTTATCTATGTCGTTCACTATAGCTATATTAATGAAAGCATATATACTGACATCAGGCAGCAGCTGTCTATCCTGGATATTATAATTATGAAGAGATTAGGAAGGAAATTGAAGAGATCGAAAAGGCATTCTGTCTGTTAAAAATGACGACCCCTTATACTATCTCATATAAAAAAACAGGCTACGCAAAATTGCATTGCGTAGCCTGTATACCTATCAAAATTACTCAACTTTCTTTAGAATCACCGGCGGCATCTCGGGCATTCCTCCACCACCGCCCATATCGCCCATATCCATCTTCATTTCGATCTGATCGCCGGTAACTGTACCGTTTAACTTCATCGGCATTCCCATACCGAAGTCAAGGGCAAAAGAAAATTGATTACCTTCAATTTTTCCGTCCTGAATGGAAATATCATTTCCATCCATGCCTTTCGTGGTTCCGGTCAGAGTTGCTCCATCAGCCTTGAATGTGTAGCTTATATTCATTCCTTGGTATTCTCCGGCCCAATTGCCGTCAATGTTAGCTGCTGGGGTGGTTGTGGATACGCCCGCATCATGGGCACAACCGGCGATAAGCAAAAGACCCATTAAGAAAGCATAAACATAAATTTTCATGTTAATTCTCCTTTTTTTGGGGTTTTTACCTTGTATGTGCTGGTTTTTTGAAAAGAATCAGCTTTTTTTGGTAAATTCTCTAGCAAATATGCCCCTGTGTGTCAAGATAATTATTCGCGCATGATATAGGCCAAAAGTAGTTTCATGGCATCGGTATTTTCTCTTCCGAGGACCAGATTATACAGTCATAATTGCAGAGGCTCAAAGCCAGCAGAGATCTAGCCTAGCCTGTCTTTCCTCTCAAGCGCGTCCGCGACTTTTGCGAGGTTCATCTTCTCAAGGGTATCGCGCGTCGGATAGCCGTTTTCGGGATTATACCCTTCAAACTTATAGAACCGCGTTTTAAAATCCTCGAATTTTTTTCGATCCAGCGTGCGACCCGCGCCTGTATCATATTTCCATTTGCCGTCTATGTACATGGGCATATCCTCCCCGCGGGTCGGTCTGTCATAGACATAGTCCGGGAATACCTCCATGTCACGATGCCTTCCCTGTAGCACCCAGATAGATCGGTCCAGGGTATAGATCTTGTGCCCGATATCCATATAATCGGCGAAATTCAGGTTATTCCCGGTAACGGCGTTCCAGAATCTGGGTTCTGCCTCGGGTGTCGGGCCGCGCCTGTCGGCCGTGTTGTTTGTAATGCACATGGGCCATCGCCAGCCGCAGAATCCTCCGGCACCGACCCAGAATTTCTCATAATGTTTGATCCATGCCACCTGTTTGACCTTGGAGTCCGAATAGATACCGGTCGGTCCATCGCTGTGATCGACCATGAACGGATCCCCCTGGTAGGGCACCATCGCGTCCGTGTAGAGTCTTGCGGCCTCTTCGGCAGTAAGATAGGGATCCCCAGACCAGGCCATCCAGTGGAGAGGATAGTTGGACATCATGTGCAGCATAAGGTCGCGCTCACCCAGAAGGGAGGCAAAACCCCATTCCGCCTCGACGACCGGATCGTAATGAACCGCGGTTCCCCACCAGGCCAGACTCAGTTCACCGCTGTTTACATCCTCCTCGTACCGACCGATTTTTTCTGCAAACCGGGCGCAACCTTCCGCCAGATCATTACCGATTCCCTCACGCGTGGCGATCTGCCTCATAAGGGCTTCCGCATAGGTAAACGTCCCTGGCATATCGAGCGGTAGGTCCGTATCAATTTGTTTCCCTTTTCCCAGGATTCCTTTCCTGTGAAGAGTCGCAACATAGTTCATGAGAGGCATCAACTGCCAGTGTCCCAGACCGTACTTCTGCATCAGATCATTGCCCTGGCGCGTGAATTTTAGCGATCTATTCACCCTGATTACCATCGTACCCGCACAGACAGATTCATTGCTGTCACCGGTTGCCAGTCGCATTCGGCATCCTCTGGGACACGAAGCACAGGCGGCCGCACGTGCCGGCGTTAGTGGCAGCTCGCGGTTGAGTACGTTGCCGCCGCTCGGACGTCCACTTATCAGAGAATAAGGCCCTCCAACGCCGAATCTCTCGGCCTCACGGGGGTTGTCCACGTTCCATTGGAACTGTCGGAACCATAGCCTTGCATCCATAAACGCCTTGGGATCGGCAATTGGAACATCGCCGGATCCGATAAAGCTGATCGCCTTCAGGTTTTTGGACCCGAAAACACCCCCAAAACCGCAAAGCGCGGCCTGGGATCCGGCACCATGGAGGAGTGCTCCCAATCTGCTCCTATTCTCTCCTGCTGGTCCGCAGCATACAACAGCCGGGATCTGGGTGGTGAAGCAGTTTTCGGACAGCTCCGCCCATTCGCCAAACTTGAACTTTTTATAGGGCATGACGCGGCGGGAGATTTCCTGCTGGGTATCCCATGTATCCATTCCCCAGATTCCCTTGGCGCTTTCGATCTTAACCCTGTCGTTGATGACGTTGATCCAGACGGGCTCGTCAGAAGCCCCTTCAACCACGATGCCGTCCCAGCCGGCGAATTTCATCTGGGCGGTAAAACGTCCTCCAAAATTGCTGTGACCGAACCATTCGATGGGATACAGCATAGGGCCGAGCCCCTGCACTTCACATCTGCCGGAACCCGGCATAAATGTGCCGGAAAAAGGAGACGCCATCATAATAATGAGGTTCCTAGGATCGAAGGCCTCAAACGGTAACTGATCGCCGACTAGGTCGAAAAACACGGCAGATCCGATTCCATGGCCGCCGCCGAATTCTTCATATTTCTCCGTGTCGATCCTGCCTATTGTCTTTGTGGTCAGGTTGACTCGTAATATTTTACCGGTATATCCGCCTTTCATCATTCCTCACCTCCCGGCAATCTTGGCCAAGCAAGACTTATCTTCGGCACAACCTCGCTGTCGTCGACCAGACCAAGATTCATCCAATGATCATTTCGAAGATTCACGTCATAACCCTCGGTCTCTTTCTGCTCCGGCACGTCAGATACGAATCTGATCGCCATCATCGGGCAGGCTTCCACGCAGGCTTGCTTACCGCCGGGCCCTCCCTTTTCATTCCAAAAAGGAGTGTCTATGCACAAATCGCATTTGGAGGATTTCCATTCACCATCGATTTCGACCCAGACAGGTCGGTGGGGCTGCTGCGGACACATTTCAAGACAGGTCCCGCAGCCAATACATTTATCGCTGTCGATTCTTCGAACATTACCGTTTTCAGTATCAATAAAGGCGGCTCCTACCGGGCAATTCTGGACACAGACCGGTACCTTGCACTGCCTGCATGGCGCAATCTTGATATCGTTGGGGAATTTGCCAAAGGAATCCTGCATGATCTGAATGCGCGAACGTGATAGATTCTGAACGCCATAATGGACAAGTGAACAGGCGAGCATGCATGTTGTACAGCCCGTGCATTTCTTACTGTCATAGACCAGGTAGCCTTTGGATTCGGGATATGTCGTTTCCGCCGCGGCAGGCAACGGGGACGCGACCGCTTTTACAGGGGTTGCGGCAATCAAGGCATTAGCAGCAACCGCCCCTCCTGTTACCAGAAAATCCCGTCTTGATAGTCCTTTTCCAGCATCAGTATCTTTTTCAGTCTTTTTATCTTTAGGCATACAGTGAACTCCTGTTTAGTTGATAAGGATTCTATTTTTTGCGAATGGATTGTATGGATTTCCGTGTTGTCTGTCAACATGTATTCGACATTTTTATATGTCTTGCGCCCTTCGGACGGGCAGTTTTCACGAACACATCAAGTCCATTATCTCTGATCTGGGAAAATATAATCAACTTGACATCATCCTTAAGACCCATTAATTCATAAAGACCGAATATATTAAGACAAAGGACATTCCATTATGACAATAATCAAAGAATTCAATAAATACGGCAAAGAACTGGAGTCCCTGCTTTGCCTGAAGACCTCACCCGTCGCAGTTAGAATGCTGAGGTCCGAAGCTGAGATCCCGGATGGGGCTTACAGGCCAAAGAGGGATAAAAACAGGCATTATGCCCAGTGCCAGGTCTTCAGCCTTTCGAGAAGGGACAGGATGACTGTTGCCATGCTGAAGGACGACAACTGGTGCATTGGCCCCATTATGGCTTACGGTCTTGTCGAGATGCCGCCTCCACCGCCCGGCGCGGGCGCCGCTCCCTCAATCCGGTATAAACACTTTGAATACGGCGAGTACGTCGGAATACTGACAGCGCCGCTGAAAACCGCTCAGTTTGAGCCTGACCTTGTACTGATCTATTCGGACACCAATCAATTGCGGAATATGCTCTTATCTTTAAAAGATGAGGAAAAGCCAAAGGTCAGGACCAATCTTTTCCCCATTTCCTGCGCATTCTCCGTTACGAATCCTATAATCGATAATGAGTACTGGGTAAATCTTCCCGATCCTGGCGAGTACGTCAGGGCATTGACACAGCCTGGCGAGATGATTTTTTCCATACCCGCGTCCAAACTGCCGGATTTTATGGAAGGATTAAGGAAATTCGACAAAGAATCAATGTTCGCCCATGAGCAGATGATGATGCAGTCGGATTTCGACCAGCCTGATATTTATAAAGAGATGTTCGAGTCATGGGGAATGGAGCATAGTTAGTGATCCGTTTGACCCGGCGCAAGCAGTGTGGTCTGCTATAAAATTATTCTGATAATAATTATTCGCTGCTTATCTTATAATCCGGTATCAGGGCTGATAATTCCTTTTCAATATACTGAATAAGAGAATCCGTCTTTTCTGTTGTTATAATCCTAATATCCTTTGAGAGGCTTTTTATTTTATCTTCATCAATACCTGTTATTTTATTAATCAGAAAGGTTTCCACCTCGCTGTCTTCCGATAGTAATCCGCAGCAGGTTATTACTCCAAGAAATTCGTTGCCTGAGAATATCGGAACCGCGAATTTTAAAAGCCCCGCGTCGCATTCTTCTGTAGTAGGTTTTTTGGAATTTTTAGCTATCAATGAAATATTATTATTTGCTGAAACACATATCATGCCTTTGCCTTTTTCATCATCCTTTATAACAGGGCAAAGCCTATTTGCCCATTTTGGATAATCCGATATCATTAAGCCGTTTGCGTCAAATACTGACACATTCAATCCTGAAATCTGAAAAATTTCTTTTTCCAAGGCATGCCATTTCTCAGGAGAAACAATATACGCAAGTTTCATTTTCTCATCCCTGCACGTTATTCATAGTTTGCTACCGGTATCTATGGATTTTAAGTCTTAATCAAGGCTTTTTTGCCATAGTTATATAAAAAAGACCTTATCATAAAATCTAAGGTAATGGCCCATCAAAGTTGCGCTAAAATTGATCTCTGACAACTAGCTGAAGCATATATGTTCTTAAAAGTTTGACCGGTCCGGCACAGCCGCGTTAATGGCCTTGTTAGGCTGATAATTTGATGTTTTATTTAATCTAGTTTCTGCTCTATTTTTATCTTGTTTGTTACTAAACTTAATGTTTTTTCAACTATGATTCAGCTTTATAAAAGTTACTTCTGTTCAAGCTACTCGACCCTTCTCCTCATTATACCTGCTCACAACGAACAGTATGCCGAGAATTAAAAGAGGGAGTTAAAAAAAATAATACCTAATTAAAAAGAGTCCTTATTCTCTGAAGCGATAATGAGCGGACTAAGTCTCCACCGCGCAACATACCATAGAATGAAGACAGCTCCTCCTATCCCTTGATTCTTCCATACTATTAGGTAGCCTACTAGAAAAAGCAGGAAAAGTAATCCGGGAATAGATAATCCTAAATAGGCAAGGTCTGGTCCAAATATAATCAAGTACAGCACACCGCAGGTTGTGAGTGCTATCAACAACCCTTTTGAGCGTCCCCCTTTTAAAACCCGGAACGGTTCCCTTTTTTGGCTTGACATTTTCATCGGCTTCCTGACTGAGTAAAGTATTTGCGCAGAATAAAAATACGAGGATGGCTGTTATTCTATAACTTGATATCTACTGCATTTTAGAACCTCCAATTCATCGGTCATTTATCTCCTTCGTCGTCCGAAATCCTGGGTTCCCACCAAAGCCCGTATGATGCAGAGAGCAGAGGAACAGCGATGATCAGGATTATCAGGACTAATCCGATTGCATCCTCAAATCCCACTTGAATGATTCTCCATATGATAAAAGACAGAGTAAGAAGCAGGACTAAAATCGATGCGATGCGAGGCACGTATTTTGACATAAATCCAATTCCAATTAACACCAATCCCGGAAGAATATTCATAAAGAAATCAAGGGAAAATATACCATGGTTTATCTGACCCATCCCGGCAAAAAGCGCGGCAAAAAATCCGACTGAAACAATTATTTTGGGAGCCACTTCGCGAAGGTCTTTGGTCAGAAGGGCGTTGAACAGGGCTTTTGCTACAGCCCCGATAACAATGACCAGGAAAAACATCTCCGCAGCAGCATTGTTTTCAGCCCGCAATTTTGCGGACATCAAAATGCAGGCAATGATCGTAACCACAAATGCGATATTGCTTGAACGGTAGTTGAGATTCATCTGTCTTTCATCAAAATGTTTTTTTGCCAATCCCAGTGAAGCCAGAGTAGGCCGCAGGAGATAGGCAAAAACAATCAGCATCAGAATCACATCGTACTGTGTCACTGCATACAGTGCCAGGACAAGGATGAAGATCCCGCATGCCCACCAGAAGATTGGATCTTTCTTAAACATGGTCCTTTTCCTCCAAGATGAAGAGTTGTTCCACGGTGGTCTCCAGTTTCTCCGCCAAGAGCAATGCCAGCTTGACCGAGGGAGCATAATCCCCCTTCTCAATCGAGACGACAGTCTGACGGGAAATACCGACCATGTCGGCCACCTGTTGTTGACTCAGTTCTCCGCGTTCGAATCTAAACCTTCGTAAATTTGTCTTCATTAAACCTCCACGGATTATAGTGTCAAGTATACTTGTCATTATATATATTATCATTTACATTCTGTCAAGTATTATTTTAATAATGTAAATAAATCTTGATAGATGTGAATCATGAAATATGGAGAGATTTGGACCAAACTCTGTAGTGCAACCTACTTTCAGAATTTTATAAGAACTCGCTTTTTGATGAACGGAACATAGGGAGTTACTTATTGTATGTCAAATATATTTCAGAAACATAAAGGATAACGTTGTTGACTAACATGACTAGCAATAGTTTGTCACGCTAGTCAACAACGTCCCCTATTCTTTCCTTGACCAAAATCATATATTTCTTTTATACTCGAATCGTCATCATCACTCGATAACCCTCATAATTAATAGATTGGATCATCAATAAATCATTCAATAGTAGGAAATCCTTATGATTGGAGTCAAAAGTAAAGAAAAGGATACCCAATCGCATGCGCTGGCGGAGATGCAGGCCCAGTTAAAGCCTGTCTTTGAGAAGATCCCTAATGAGATATCTCTGTACCTTTTTACAAGCCCGGGCAAAAATGATCTCTTCAGCCAGGGGGCAAGACAGATTATCCGCGCCCTTAGGGAGTTAAGTCCGAAAATCCGCCTCCATGAATTCGATCTTGAACATAAGGAGGCCCGCAAATGGAATGCCGAACACTCTCCTACCCTGATATTTAATCCCGAAAGCTACAACGTGAGATGGTACGGCGCGCCCCTTGGGGAAGAGGCCCGGACATTTGTAGAGGCCCTTCTGATGATAGGATATGGAAATTCATATGCTGGGGATCAGGCAAGGAAAATTCTGAAAAAGATCCAAGATCCTCGAAATATCAAACTATTTGTAAGCCTTACCTGCCCCTACTGTCCCCAGCAGGCAGTCAATGCCTTAAAGGCGGCAATCGAGCGACCTGACCTGATCTCCCTTGAAATAATCGACATACAGGCCAATCCTGAACTTGCCGAAAGATACTCGGCCCAGAGCGTCCCCCAGACCTACACCAACGACAGGCTTATAGCACTGGGCGCTCAGCCTGAGGATCTGTTCATGTTATCTCTGGAAAAGATGGAGCAACAGACCTTCTTCATCCCGGACAGCGACGCGGAGGAGGTGGAGGCGGATCTTGTTATAGTAGGAGGAGGCCCTGCCGGCCTGACTGCAGGTATATACGCGGCGAGAAGCGGGCTTCGTACAGTCATTATTGAAAAGAATCTCCTGGGTGGCCAGGTGGCAAACACACCTGTTGTTGAAAACTATCCTGGAATTAATCAGATAGGCGGGAAGTCCCTAGTAGATCTCATGGTCACCCATGCCCTGGAATACGTCAAGATCTTTCCTTCCGAAGAGGTGATGGAGATTAAACCAGGTAAGACTTTTGAGGCCATAACAAACAGAAGACGTTTTATCTCTAAGACAGTCCTTCTTGCTACCGGCGCTGAACACAACCACCTGGATGTGCCTGGCGAGTCACGCCTTTCCGGTCATGGTGTAAGCTATTGCAGCACGTGCGACGGCCCTCTGTTTAAAGGGAAAAAGGTGCTTATAGCAGGCGGTGGCGATAGCGCGGTTACGGAGGCCCTCCATCTGCATCATATAGGGGTGGATGTTACTATTGTCCACAGAAGAGATAGTCTGAGGGCACAAAAATATTTGGTCGAAAATATATCCGCTAATAAGATCCCCGTGCTTTTCAATACGGAGATCAAAGAGATCAGGGGAAAAGACAGGGTTGAAGAGGTAGTCCTGCTGAATAACAAGACAGGTGAGACCAAAACGATCTCCATGGATGGCGTATTTATCGCCATCGGCTATCGTCCTTCTGTAGGGCTTGCCCTGAAGACGGGAGTGGATATCACGCCTGAAGGGTATATTAAACACGACGCGAGGCACAGGACAAATATCACGGGTATATATTCAGCTGGTGACGTGGAGGGAGGCTACAAACAGATCGTTACAGCGGCCGGTTACGGATCAGAGGCCGCCATGACTATATTTGAGGACATTATCAATCCATACTGGAAAAAGGAGGAGTAATAATGCCCGGCTTGATCGTATGGAAAACCCAGTATATTAACAGATTAAAAAGGGATATGGACCGCATCTTTGATACTATGTGGGGAGAATTTACCCCTGCTCTCAGACCGCGAATCAGGCAAACAACGCCTTTTATAGATTTAACAGAGACCAAGAGCAACCTTATCCTCAAAGCCGAGATCCCCGGGGTTGAACCCAATGACATCGAGATCGATATCACGGATAATATCCTTACAATTAAGGGAGAGACAAGGCGCGAAATAATAGAGGAAGAGGAAAACAGTCACAGGATGGAACGGAGCTACGGATCTTTCTCACGCTCAATTCAACTCCCATGTCGTGTTATTATCGATGACACCAAGGCTATATTCAAGAACGGCGTATTGAAGATAACCATGCCGAAATGTGCCCCTGAAATGGCCAGGAAAATAAAGATAGAAATCAAGTGACCTTTTTTCTTCAGGTGTCCATAGGGCCGCCTGAGCAAATACCCTGTTGAAAAATAATAATGCTAAGTAGCCCCAGGAGGTTATAAATGCCCAAAAGCAAGACAGGCAAAGAAGTTCCTATCGATAATCTGAGATGGTCGCTTAATCCTGATAGTCTTCAATTCAAGACTACCGAGGACCTCAAATCTTTAAAGGAGATCGTGGGCCAGAAAAGGGGCGTGGAGGCATTCCGTTTCGGTGCCGGAATGAATATGGAGGGATATAATATCTTTGTGACGGGTATCGCGGGTACCGGGAGGTTATCTACTGTGCGCAAACTGCTCCATGAGATCTCCAATAAAAACGGTAAGACGCCTGATGACCTCTGTTATGTAAACAACTTTAAAAATCCCGAGGCCCCCATCCTTATTAGGCTCAAGGCCGGATCTGGAATAAGATTTCAAAAAGAGATCCATGACCTTGTCGAGACCCTTAAGAAGGATGTCCCTCGCCTATTTGAGGGACAGGATTATATCAGCAGAAAAAAGGCTATCATGGAGGAATATGAAAACAAGGGCAAGGGATTTTTTAAAGAGCTGGATAAGAGGGTCAGAAGCGAAGGATTCGCCCTTGTTGATCTCCAGATAGGACAGATTAAAAGACCGGAAGTGATGCCCCTTGTAGATGGGAATCCTGTACATATCGATCAGGTGGAGGAGATGGTCGAAAAAGGCAGATTCCCCAAAGAGGAATTTGAAGAGCTGAAGAAAAAGCAGGCTAGGCTGAGAGGGGAGATAGATCAGATATTTCTCGAACTCAGGGACCTGCAAAAAGAGATACAGAAGAATATTGAGGAAATGGACCATTTGATGTTTATGAAGATGGCCACGAACCTGATCGCCCCTATCAAGGAGAGATATAAGGATGAAAAGGTAGGAAAGTATCTCGATGAGATGGTGGAAGATATGAGAAATAACCTCCAGTTCTTTGTGAGCCATCCACAGGAGGCTATGGCCGGTCTTCCTTTTACCATCCCCCATGGCGATCCATTTCAACCCTACCGGGTAAATCTGCTTGTGGATAACAGGGCGCAAAAAGGGCCGCCGGTTATTATCGAGTCTTATCCCACATACCGAAATCTCTTCGGGAGCATAGAGAGGGTGGTTGACCGAAGCGGCATCTGGAGAACGGATTTCAGCATGATCAAGGCTGGTTCTTTTATCAGGGCTAACGGTGGCTATCTGGTCCTGAACCTCCTTGATGCCGCCATGGAGCCTGGCGTATGGCCGGCGCTCAAGAGGTCTTTAAAGACCAAAAAGATGGAGATCCAGACCTATGATCCCTTTTATCTCTTTACCACGACTGGATTGAAGCCGGAACCTATTGAGATGGATGCCAAGGTGGTTGTCATCTCAAATTCACACCTCTATCATCTGCTGATGGCCTATGATGAAGATGTCCCAAAGATCTTTAAGGTCAGGGCGGACTTTGATGACGTAATGGAGAAAAATGAGGAATCCATACTGAAGATCGCGGAGTTCATTAAGATGAAGACGGACGAGGATAAGTTAAGGCCTTTTGACCGGACAGCTGTGGCTGCCCTGGTAGAACATGCCGTTCGTATGGCTGGCCGGCAGGAAAAGATATCCACAAGCTTTCCGTTGCTGACGGATATTATCCGAGAGGCCGATTACTGGGCTGGCAATGAGAATAGACATAGGGTAACCGCAAAGGATATCGATAAGGCTATTGATTCCAGGATCTACAGGTCCAACATGATTGAAGAGCATATACAGGACATGATTGATAGAGGGACTCTGATGATAAACACGGACGGAGAGGTGATAGGGCAGGTTAATGGCCTATCCGTTTACAGCATTGGAGGATATGCCTTTGGAAGGCCTTCACGGATCACTGCCTCCACATCCATGGGCCGGGCGGGCATCATCAATATCGAGAGGGAGGCCGACATGTCAGGCAATACCCATAATAAAGGTGTCCTGATCCTGGGGGGGTATCTCCGTAAGAAATATGCCCAGGATAAGCCCATGACTATAAGCGCCAGCATAGCTTTTGAACAGTCATATGGAGGAGTGGACGGCGACAGTGCCTCCTCAACAGAGATATATGCCATTCTTTCCAGCCTTTCAGGCGTCCCGATCAAGCAGTATATCGCGATTACAGGGTCCATAAACCAGAAGGGAGAGGTGCAGGCCATCGGCGGGGTAAATGAGAAGATAGAGGGATTCTACGATTGCTGCCGTATGAAAGGGCTGACCGGAAAACAGGGGGTGATGATCCCTGAGAGCAATATCAAGGACCTTATGCTACGAAAGGACGTGGTTGAAGCGGTGAAAAAGGGCAAATTCCATGTATATGCTGTAACGAATATCGATGAAGGGATTGAGATCCTGACAGATAAAAAGGCGGGGGAGCCAAATCCTGATGCTACATATCCCAAGGGGACCATCAATTATCTTGTGAACAAGAAACTCATGGAACTGGCCGAAGGCCTGAGCAGATTTGGTAAAGAGAACAACAAAGAAAATGTAAAGAAAAAGGGCTCGAAGAAGCGAGATAAAAAGAAGGCATAATGGGCCAGACGTTCAGCATAATCTTTTACAGCGTACTTGCGGGATTAGCGACCATATTAGGGATGATCATGGTAATCCTGAAGGAGGAATGGGTCCTCAGGAATTCCCGTCATGTCCATTCCTTCGCGGCCGGATTGATCTTGGGAATCGCGTTTTTTCACCTCTTTCCTGAATCTCTGGAGCTCTCGGAACATGCCTTGACCTTTATATTCATGGGCTTTCTCATATTTTATCTCCTTGAGCATCTGATGGTCCTCCATTCAGGGTCCGAGATGTACTATAAAGACAGGCATAATCCTCAACACACAAAGGCCATGGTCATGTTTTCTGGACTCTTCTTTCATTCGCTCGTGGATGGCCTAATTATCGGTGTGGGATTTGAGATAGACTCTACCATAGGTATATTGACCTCCATTGGGGTTATCATGCACGAACTTCCAGAGGGTGTTACAACCTTCTCCCTCCTGGTCAACATGATTAAAAGGGAGAAGGCCTTGACTATGTCCATTGCGGTAGCCCTTGCCACACCTATAGGGGCGATCATCTCACTAACCTTTATGGGGAGGCTTTCTGAATCGACTATAGGCCTGCTTCTAGCTATGGCTGGCGGGTCGTTTCTATATATAGCAGCCACTGACCTGATCCCTGAGACCCATGAAAAGGGTCTCACATCCGCTGGCTCCCTGTTTTTTGGGGTTCTGTCTTTATTCCTTCTGTCATACTTCATAGGAGAATAAAAGGAGGTCTTAAAACATGACCAATTACCTGATTATTGGAAACGGTGTAGCAGGTACTACTGCCGCGGAAAATATACGCAAAATTGACAAGAGTGGTGATATCCGTATTGTTACTGATGAGGACCTCGCATTTTATTACAGGATAAGATTAAATGAGTATATATCCGGCGATATCACTGAACAGGATCTCCTAGCAAAAAATCAAGGATGGTATAAAGAGACAGGGATTGAATTAATATTAAAGACCCGTATCACAACTGGTGACCCCTTAAAAAAGATTGTCATCTCTGAGGACAATAAAAAGATCCCTTATGACAAACTCCTCATCGCCACTGGCAGCCGCTCATTTATCCCTCCTATAAAAGGTTCTGAAAAAAGGGGGGTGTTTGCCCTGCGCCACATAAAGGATGCCCGCAATATCATAAAACACACGACTGATACTGAAAATGTGGTGGTCATTGGCGGCGGTCTCCTTGGTCTGGAGGCGGGAAACGCACTCCGAAGGCTGGGTAAAGAGGTCACGATAGTGGAGTTCTTTCCACGGCTCCTGCCGAGACAACTAGACGTGGAGGGGGCGCAAAGGCTGCAGGCTATCATGGAAGGGATGGGATTCATATTCAGGCTCGGTGCCAAGACCCAGGAGATATCAGGGACTGACATGGTCAATGTGGTCCATCTTGAAGGAGGAGAGATCCTTCCTACCCGCATGGTCCTGATTTCGGCAGGCGTCCGCCCCAATATGGACCTTGCCGGTCCCCTCGGTCTTGACACTGACAAGGGCATCAAGGTGGATGAAAGGCTCAGGACAAACCAGGCGGATATATACTCCGCAGGTGATGTTGCAGAGTTCAGGGGGGGCATGCCTTATGGCATCTGGCCGGCGGCCATGGAACAGGGCAAGATAACAGGGAACAACATTGGAGGCGGAGATATGGTCTATGCAGGCACAACCATGGCAAACACACTCAAGGTTGTAGGAATTGATCTTGCATCCGCAGGCGATATTGATGCTGAAAACAAGAGGGAATCCAAAATCGTGTCCGATAAAGAGACCTACAAGAAGATAGTCCTGGATAATAACCGGATAATCGGGTGCATAATGCTGGGAGATACAAAAGGATTTAACAAGATCACAAAGGCTATGTCTGAAAAGAGGGATGTGTCCGCTGTAAAAGACAAGATATTACTTGAATAATAATAAAGGGTTCGAGGATACAAAGGCAAACACATCGCTCAGATGGATTGAATGTTGAAACATGAATTTTGAAGGAAGGAAAAACTTCAACATACTGAATTCTGATTTCTGGCTCCTGAATTCTTATTAATAAAAAAAGGTACATTAAAAATCAATGATGTTTAAAAATGTCTTATGTGTCTACCCCTATAAGCAGGAACTCAAGACTGTGGCCTTTCTGCCGCCGATCGGCCTTGAATATATAGCAAGCGCTATAAAGGATATGGTAGATACTATAAAGATTATAGATCTAAGGTATGAAGACAGGCCGATTTCTGCATTCATTGACAATGATACCGACCTGGCCCTGATAAGCTGCAACTGGGACGTTGAAAGGGACTTTATAAAGGATACTATCAACAGCATACCTGAGGCCATAACCGTAATAGTTGGAGGGAGATTCGCCACGGAGAATGTCAATGAGCTTTTTGAAACCATCCCCAGGATCAACGGGATCGGCCGCGGGGACGGCGAAGAGATTGTAAAGGAGATTGTGCAAAAGGGCCTTTCTCCTGATATTGACGGCCTCTCCTTCAGGCTAAACGGCAGGGTAGTTCATAACAGGAACAGGAACCTTGAGCCTGCCCGGAGCGATTTTTTTCCAGACAGACGGCTCCGACGTTACAATTACATGGTGAAACTGGACAAGTTTGTCTCAGATATCCAAATAGACCTAATGCTGGGGTCCAGGGGCTGCCCCCATAATTGCAAATTCTGCGACTTTAAATTTAATCCCCTGGGTGAGAAGAGAAAGTGGTCCATAAGGACCGTGGATTCTGTACTGTCTGAGTTGAAGACCATAGAGGCTAATGTTGTCGGTTTTGCCGACGATATCTTCACCGTGGACATGGACTGGGTTGGAACCTTATGTGACATGATAATAAAAGAGGGGATAAAAAAGAAATACGCCATAAATGCCAGATTAGAGATTGCAAAGAGGCCCGACGTCCTTGAAAAGATGTATAAGGCGGGTTTTATGGCCTTTTTTATGGGGATAGAATCCGCACACGACAAAACGCTCGCGTCCATGAACAAGGGTTTTGATACCGCAAAAGTGAGGGAATATTTTAAAGTCCTGCGGCAGTTTAATTTTATCTATCACTGCTATTTTATTGTCGGTAATATAGGTGAAACAAAGGCCGAGATGTTTGATATCGTAAGATTCTCACATGAGCTCGGGGTTGATACATTAGGCCTATCTATCTTAAGGGCTACTAAATATTCTCCTCTGAAAGAAATGCTGAAGGATTATAGCAACTACCATATTGACAAAGAGTCGGGAAAGGTTTTCTCAGACATGTTGTCCCTGGAGGAACTACAACAGATGCGAAGGGACATAAATGCATCCTTCTTCACCACCCCACAGGTCTTAAGAGTATTGAAAAAATTGATAATACACAAGTTAATAACCTTTGGCCGTGTATATGCGATAATCATCTTTACTGCTAGAAGGATGATACAAAAGATATACAAAGGACTTTTGATATAAAGATCTATTTAAAAACAATTATCCTTATAATCCTGGTATCCGTTTTCATGGTGCCCCTAACATACCAGACATCCGCCGGGCGCTCTGCCGGAGAGGTGGTGGATGATGGCACAATCATTACAAAGGTAAAGATAAAATTATTTGCCGATAAACAGCTAAGCGGTTTTGCCATATCTGTGGACACCTTCAAGGGTGAAGAAGGTAAACAACCTCTTAAAAATCAAGTGAATATAATCGGGCTGGATTTTCAATACACCTTAAGGCAAGGTATCCCTTCCCTTTCAAATGCAGCTCTCAATTCATTGCCCTTTTTCAGGAAGAAGTCCTTTTTCATGGCATATTCCATGCCGTACTTTTTATACACCCAGTCTGCGTAATAATAGTTATACCGGTCTATCAAGGCATGGTTCACCTTTCCCTTCAGCATATCTGCTAGCCCATCAGCCCCTGGCAGCATGGGCGCTACCATGACATAGGTCTTTATCCCCTCTGCATGAAGAATCCCCAGGGCGCTAATCCGTTCCTTTATCGGCGGAGCACCCGGTTCGAAAAAACTCCTTACCCTTTCATCAGCAGTCGTTATCGTGAACCCGACCTCGGCATCCGCTGCCCTCTTCAATATCATTATATCCCGCAGAACTAACGGGGATTTTGTCTGTATCGTAACCGGCCAGCCATGCTCCACAAGTATCTCGAGGCATCTCCTGGTGATCATATATCTCTGTTCGATATGTTGATATGCGTCACACACCCCGCTTATCCAGACATGCCCTTTTTTCTTTTTCATAATCTCCCTTATTAAAAGGTCAGCGGCGTTTATCTTTACATCCACAAACTCTCCCCACTGTTCACGATGCCCGGTAAATCTCTTCATGAACCTTGCGTAACAGTAAGTACACCTATGCTGGCATCCCACATAGGCATTCAACGCATAGTCAAAAACCTGGGATTTAGAGAGGATTGTCTTGGCCTTTATCTCTTTAATGATCATGGCTTGTTATAACTATTCTGTGCCTCCTCACACCCCTATTTCTTTTTAGATATTCCTTGGCATTGAAAATCAGCATGTATCCCCCCTGATAGTCTCCATCTCTTTAATAGCAAGCTTTTTTGTCATTGGGTCTCCATCCTGCACTTACTTGGACTTACGTAGCTATCCCCCAGACTCCAGATCCTCTTCAGTTTCTCTTTTTCCTCCATTTCAGCAGCAATACGAGTGTTCAGTTCTTGAATCTCGAATATATTGGTAATATTTACAATTATATCTGTTATCGGGGTTATCCGGTAAGGATTTTATCTCCCTCCTGACGAAGATACAACTTCATATAAGTTTCGCTAACCGTGTCCTTGCTGCCACCAAAAGTGGGTGGTGAAATTTGGGAAATAGCCTATTCTTATAAAAATGGCTATGCATTTGAATCGAATCCTCAAATCCTTGAGTCCTTATAACCGATTAACTCTTCTGTAAATATCGATATTTTTTTATTGAAAAACCTTCTTTTTTAAATTAAATAATCGGAGTCGCATTTGATTTGCTGTCCCAGATCTACCTCATAAATCACAAGGGTCTCTCCTTATGGAAAAGATAAAGTTGTTTGGTGGCCGAGATATTGAAATAGAACTCCCACCGCCTGGCTTACACATTGAAGAAGCCGTCCCGCCAAAAAATGTCATCCTTCCCTTATCTGATAAAGGTAGACGAGCTTACAGGCTCCTTGTGCAAAAGGGAGAGATGGTTTCTCAAGGAGAGAGGATTGGAGAGGCCTCTAATCATTCAATGCCCCCCATTCACTCCCCAATATCGGGAAAGGTCACCGACATCAAAGATGTTCGGTATCCCGAAGGTGCAAACATACTGAGCCTTTTTATAGAATCCGATGGTAAGGAACAGTGGAAGACCAATCTTGTACCTTGTGAAAATTACATGGAAAGGGCCCCTGAGGAACTCATGGGCATTGTCCGGAATGCAGGTGTAGAAATCATCCCCTTGGAGACCCTGCCGTACCATAAAAGATCAGCCAGCACCAGCCCATCTGTCAGATACCTTGTTATTAATGGTATTGGACATAGTTTTGGAGAGGCCATTGTCCGACAACTTCTGGTGGAGCGATCCCGTGATCTTCTGGACGGGATCAGGCTGGCCCAGAGGATATTACAAACCGAAAAGGTCTATCTTGCCGTTGACAAGAAACACGAGGATGCCATCCAGTCAGTGATGGACAGCGGCCTTGAGACATATGCGGAAATAGTCAAACTGGATGTGTATTACCCTCTGGGGTATCCTAATCTGCTTTTTAAGAGGATTTTTGGAAAAGAAATTCCCTCACCCCATGGAGATGCTATTGACATGGGTGCGGCCTTTACAAATGTGGACAGCATTTTACATGCCTTTGACGCCATCAAACAAGGCAAGCCCCAGCTAAAAACCTATATGAGCGTTAACGGTGGAGCCATCCAGACACCCAAAAATCTAAAGGTTCACATTGGAACCCCTTTGAAAGAGATCATTGATCTTTGCGGAGGTCTTAAAGAAAGGCCCGGCCGGATTATCCTAGGAACTCCATTGGATGGCTCAGCCCAGTTGTCTTTGGAAAGCCCAATCTTAAAAGACACCAGGTGGCTATGGGTCCAGCCTGAAAAATCGGTCGTTACAGATAAATACCGCGCATGTATCGGCTGCGGGGATTGTGTTGATATATGCCCTGTGAAGGTGATGCCCAATTTTCTGGGAAAGTTTTGCGAATTTGGCAAGTACCAAGAGGCGGCCGATCAGTATGATCTGTTTACATGCATCGAATGTGGCCTCTGTGCCTATGTTTGTCCATCCAGACGTCCGATTGTCCATTTTATAAGACTTGGAAAATGGGAGTTGTCTCTAGAGGAAAAGGAAAATGCAGGCAAATAATTATCGTTTCTATGTCTCCTATCCACCTTATTTGCTGGGAAGAAAAACAGTCTCTGGCATCATGTACCAGAACTTGATTGCCTTGTTCCCTGCTGCAGTCATGGCCCTTTACTACTTCCGTGCGGGTGCCCTGAAAGTTATGCTGTTCTCTGTGCTGACAGCCCTCATCTGTGAGATAGGCATGCAAAAACTCCTGAAAAGAGATATCCGTATTTCGGACGGTCATGCGATCCTGACCGGACTTCTCTTTGCCTTTCTCCTTTCACCTGCCGTTCCTTGGTGGCTGGTGGTAGTTGGTTCAGGAGCAGGCATCATCTTGGGGAAAATGATTTTTGGTGAGTTGGGCAATAATCCCTTTAATCCCCCTCTTGTAGGTTGGGTGATGGTAAGGCTCTCTTGGTCTGATAAGCTTAATGACTGGGTAGCGCCTGTGGGTGTCTGGAACACTGATCCTCCCCTTGAGATATTTAAGTTGGACGGACTCGATACCTTTATGGCTTATGGGTATCAGGTCTTTGATCTTTTCATCGGCAAACAGGCAGGAGGCATGGGCACGATCTGTATCATTGCCATATTGGCAGGAGGTGTCTATCTCCTTTTACGGCGGATCATCTCTTGGCACATCCCGATTGGTCTGCTCGGGGCCGTCTTTGTCTTTGGCGGTATTCTCTGGTTGACTGACAAGCAGGCCAACCTTAATCCAATCTTCCATCTGATAGCGGGGAGCACAATGCTTGGCGCCTTTTTTCTGGCCACTGATCCTGCGACTTCTCCGGTGACTCGATGGGGGAAATTGTCTTACGGAATCATCTGTGGGGTGCTTATTATGGTCATTAGGACATGGGGAACATATTCTGATGGAGTGGCCTTTGCTATCCTTTTGGCCAATACGAGTGTGCCGCTTTTGAACAAAATAAGACCAAGAGCTTATGGAAAGGAGAAGGGCGTTGCGTGATATTATAAAAATGATCGTTGTTCTCACGGTCATTTCCATGGTTATGGGCACCACCCTCAGTATTGTGGAGAGCGTCACGAGAG
>Ga0209427_10003073_pt1 | contig 19632 bp, 12 predicted proteins | sample DeeMarSWOR136_30_FD_187465 | JGI IMG/M metagenome (GOLD analysis project Ga0209427, IMG submission 187465) | Marine sediment microbial communities from White Oak River estuary, North Carolina - WOR-1-36_30 (SPAdes) (version 2) | ecosystem: Environmental > Aquatic > Marine > Intertidal zone >...
CTGAATTCGTGACACCGGCTTCGTTGATGTACAGAAGCGGCATGGATTGGGCGCCGCCATGAACAATCGTCTGCTCGCAATACGGGGGCAGCAAATTGCCGACCTGCGCGCCATTATCAGGAACGCCGAAGCCATCGATCCAATGCTGCCAGATGGCCTCGTTGTTCGGGTCATCATCGGTATAACTCTCGAAATCATCGACCAACAAATAAGCACCAACCGTGAAACGCCAGACGGGACCCTTGACCGGATTCCCACCATACACCGCATCCACGCGCCAATAGTACGTGGTGTCCGGCTCGAGTAATCCGGCCTCATAGCTTTCCGCCCCGAGCGCCCTGGATCCTTTGTACTCGGGCGCGCCGGCATCAGCGCTGCGCACGACATCCTTGCCCAGACCGAGATACACCTCGTGTGAGGCGGCGCTCTCGGCCGCCGTCCAACTCAGGACCGTTGCCATCGTCACATCGGAGGCGCCGTTGGCCGGTTGCGGATTTCCGACAGCGCCGGGCGTCGTGAAGCTCCAAACGTCGCCTCTGTATGTCGCAATGGCATCGAATTCATCGACCCGCCAGTAATAAACCATTTCCCGTTCGAGCGTGCCGGGGCTGTAGGTTACCAATCCCCCGGGGGCACCTCCAGTGGCATCGTTCACATCGTCAAAGTTATCGCCAAAATATACGGTGTGCAACTTGGCGCCGAAGCCCGGCGTCCAGCTCAGTGTTGGAGCATTCGGGTCTACGAACTCGGCACCATCAGCCGGATTGGGGTTGTAAGCGGTCTTGGGTGGAATCGAGAAGCTCCAGACCGGGCCCTTCCAGGGGCTGGCGACATTGGCATCATTAACCTCATCGATCCGCCAGTAGTACGTTGTGCCCGGCACAAGACCGTCCGGATAGGCAAATCCGGGAAACCCAGCAACATGAAACGTTGCCGTCTGGTTGCCTCGGAACACGTCCGAATCTCGCGTGACTTTGCTGACATCGTCAAAATTGTCACCCAGATACACATCGTGTGAAGCCGCAAGTTGTCCCGGTATCCAGGAAAGAGTCACCCACGTGTCGGCGTGCAGGGTACCATCAGGCGGGTCGGGGCTGTAGGCGTACGGCCACGGCTCCGTTCGTACTCCTTGCATATCCTGCTTGATTTCGTCTAAGGGTAGAATTCGGTTGTACAGAGCAACCTCGTCGATCGTGCCGGTGAAGAACTCTGACCCGGGAACTCTGGCACCAACCATGATAGAGTCATCGAGTTCGTCAACAACGGGAGGAGTTCCGCCTTCACCCGCTTTCTCTTCGCCATTGAAGTATAATTCTACTCCACTACCTACATCATAGGTCATGGCGATATGTGTCCAGTCCTCCGTAAGTGGTATGGTTGTAACCAACCGTTGTCCCCAGGTTCCACCCGAACGGGTCCAAACGTAAACATTCTGATCGACATTGAAAATGACAGCCCACTTGAGGTTGCCGCCGGCGACCATGTAGTTCCAGGTGGCCGGTTGAGAAGCTTCCCTCTTTACCCAAAACTCCACTGTGAAGATCTCTCTTAACTGTAAAGTGTCATTGATAGGGACCCTAACATAATTCGTTCCGTCAAACTCCAATGCTTTGCCGTATTTCCCATCTCGCCATGTGGGATTATTGACGAGCTCTGCGTCATGATTATACATGGAGAAGTCTTTGGGTTCTCCTGCTCCCTCGTCGAATGGGAGATACAGCACCAGTGATGGGTCAGCAGCGCTGGTTACACCCGTCAGGGCCAGACTCAGAACCCAAATAATAGAGACTAAACAAATCGATCTTCCACACATGACATACCTCCTTCTTTCGACATGGACAATTTAGAATTTACTTCCAGACGCTCTGGCTCTGCGGTTAGCCAACAACGGTTCTTTGCGATTTGAGACGACCTCCATCTTTCAGAACCCAACAGGAACTTCGAACTGGAGAAAAGACCCAAGAATCGAAGTATCCAAATTTCAGCGCTTTCGCTAACTCCATTAATACCAAATCCGCCGCCTCGGTGTCAAGATAAATCACTAAATGATATGCAAGCTGCCAAATAACCGGGGCTTGTACCGAAGTGATCGATTCGGCAAGTTCCGGATAGGTGTTTGGCAACGTATTACTACGATTGCCCCTGGCATAGGCAGATTCACGATGTCCATGATAATGCATCGTGAAGTCGATGGGTTGTTCAGATGAGCAACGAAGCGTGGTTGATAGGTCGTAAGGTGGATGCCTCAAAGAAATTTCTTGTGGTAACAAGGATTTTTGTATTTGACTCTGAGCTTTACATAGGTGACCGTCACTAAGTAGTGAGCAGTTGCAAATGAACTGTATTGTATCAGTCGGACTGTACCTATATAACATACCCCGGCATTTTGCCTGATTCATGGGCAATTGCAGTAAGTTTTGATGATACCCTGAAAGCAACAGGGGCCCGTACCTTGAATTGATACGGGCCCTGAACTTATGTTAATCAATTACAATATGCTCATAACGTCTGGGGTTATTGCTTCGGCCGATACAGGCGGATGTCGTCAATGTACATCGTCCCGGAACCACCGGTTGCCGCCGGATCCCCTTTGCTGCCTAGACCGATCGCGACCTTATCCACGTTTGCCAGGTTGGTCCCTTGATTGGCGAAGGCCTGGAGCGGGATCACCCACTCGGTCCAGGTGTCGATCGTCGCGGCCGCCGGATCCTCGTGGGCAATCACTGCCGGCGAACCTGTGGGATTCGAGACGGCTACGTAAAGCCGCTCAGCCACATTGCTGATGATGCCAATATCCTCGTTCATCCACTCGGGGCTCACTGTGCCAGTGATCGTGAGGTTAGAGAATGTGGCTTCACACGTTCGATCCGCGTCATGGGCTGTCAGCACGAAACCAATATAGACATTCGCATTCATCAGAATGTTGACCATCGTCGCGTTGGGTATTGGCTCCCAAGCTGAGCCGTTGGCCGAATGGTAGACCGTGATACCGCCCGAAATACTACGTTCCAATTTCATCCAGTGAGGAGCCGTGATGCCTGTCTGCTGTCCTGCAACGTCAAAATTATTGCTACCGGTAACGGTACGATACTCGAAGACCACTCCCTGATCGGGTGTGACACAAGCCATCGCATGCACCGAGCCAGGATCAAGTGTCTCGCGAATCATCACACCGGCTTTAGCCCATTGGTTTGTGTTTTGCACCCTCTCGACTTTTGCGACAATCGAACCTGGGCCGGTGAGCATCTTATAGGCGAAGTGGAATTGATCGGCGGAGCCTGTGATACCGGCACCGGAAGCGGTCATCGTGTAGGTACCGACCGGGCCTTCCATGAAGCTGCTCGTCGAGGCCGGAAGCCCTCTGAACCATAGCGACAAATCCACGACGCCTTCCTCGGTCCAGTCACGCACTGACGTCAAGGTTAGCGTTGCTTCTGAATTCGTCACTCCAGCCGTGTTGTCGTAAAACAGCGGCAAAGATTGCAAGCCGCCGTGGACAATCGTGCGCTCTGCATACGGAGGCAGCAAATAGCCGACTTGCGCGCCATTGCCCGGCACACCGAAGCCGTCGATCCAATGTTGCCAGAGGGCCTCGCCGACCGTGTCATCATCGGTATACTCCTCAAAATCGTCGATGGTCAGGAAGTCACCTGTTGTAAAGCTCCAGACACTACCCACCCATGGGCTATCGGGATTAACGCTATTGACCTCATCAACACGCCAGTAGTAGGTTGCTTCCCAAGCCAGCTTGCCTGGATCGTAATTCTCGTCACCGAGCGTATTACTGCCTTTGTACTCGGGTGATGCTATGGTCGCATCCTTTACAGCCTCTGAATCAGTGCCGAAATACAACTCGTGCGAATTAGCATATTTACCAGGTTCCCAGCGAAGAACTGGATCAATTCGTATCTCTGTAGCTCCGTCAATCGGATTTGGCCACGAGGCCTCTGGAGGTCTTGAGGGAAGCGCTGTAACGATGGTTCTGTCCGGCATAGTGGTCGTATCGACAAGGATTTGAGCGCCTTTGGGCCGATCTGGCGTCATGCCATAAGCTTTAAGAATACCCCTGTTAATCCAGTCTTGTACCTGGTCGCTAAAATCGGGAGGCAATATCAACTTGCCCTCATGGACATCCACACGGATCAGTTCATCCGGCACATTTTCCGGCGTGCCAATCCCCATATTCACACCGTCCAAAACATCAAACGTACCACCATACATGTTCAGGTGCCCGCCGATCCAAGCCCAGTTAACAAGGCACTCAGATCCTTCATACATGTTCATCGTCACGTAGGGCAAGGGAGCCCACCAGTTGGTGCCGATGGCAATACCTTCGGCTCTCGTGCTGTCCCCGGGGCTGTCTTCTGTACCGTGTATTCTGGAGCCATTATACATATTCAGGACGCTACGGTTCGTATCATTATCGGGATTGTCAGGATCTATCAGTCCTTCCAGACCCTGGGCCAAGACGATGTACCATCGATAGGTCAGACTGCCATAGATATCCAAGTGTAGTCCCCACTCGGGTCCGAAGATCGTGCCGTAATCTACGCCGTACGTGCAATCAGCACTGTATCCCGCAGGAATCACCAACGGGGTGGTAAGCGTCGTTGGGTTTCCGGAAATCCAGACATCCGCTGAACTGTGCTCCGGTGGCGGCGAGGGTATTCTTGCATCCGGATTCCAAGCAGGCGCCCGTTCCCAGTTGTACGGCTCTGTGTTTCTATTCCACATGCCATCGCCGCTGGCGTTCGTCCAGTAGAAAACGTCTTGGGCGGTTGCACTCCCAGCCAGACGGCACACCAGGAGAAAAGAAACTGAAAGGCAAAGTCTTCTACTCCACATAACACTCTCCTTCAAATTGAGACTAAAACCCCTCCCAAAATCCAAGGACGGTCCACGTAGCGAACCAATACGAGGCTCATCGACCTCGCACAGCCAATCCACTGGATAGAAGTCCTGCTACAGGTGAGGCTATGCGCGCTCTTCAAGGAGGCCTTGCAATGGCTATAGCCACCTTCAACGCCGAGCCAGCAAATAGCGTCACCCATCAATTGTCCACCGGCCGAATATTGCCGCTATGTCAGGTTTCAGCGGTTCTATTCCAGTCCAGCTCTACAGCCCTGGAGTCGCCGTCACTTTTATCCAGCTCGCCAGATCTTCGATCACAATCTCGCCTGTTCCGCCGTAGGCCACACAATAGCCATCCGCAATCCAGCCCTCTACCGTCGTCGTAAAGCTAACGGATTCATCGTCCGGAGTCTCAGGGTCGTCAGCCACGGAAAGCAGCGGTAACATGAGCGTCCCTTCTTCGATATTCAATGTGCATATATCCGCGGGCTGGCCCACGGAAGCCATGCTGACGCCGTTGAATACATACATCGTTCCGCCGTAGAGATTCACTTTACCACCCATCCACAGATAATCGCGAATAATGGCCGTGCCGCTCCACTGGTTATACGTGGCATACGGTCCGCCGGACCACCACCAGCTATCGCCCACGAGGAAGTTGATGACATCCAGCCAGCCACCGCTGCCACCGGTGCCCAAATTGATCATAGGACTGGCACTGGGATCGGTGCCCACGGAAACCATGCCGACCCAGGCCGGACTTGTATAACTGCCACCCTCGATATTAACGCTGATAGCGCCAAACTCTGGCCCCCAAACATCCGCGGCATCTGTTGTTGCAAGATCCCCGGGACCAATGGTCGGCCCCACCGGATCATTGGGATCGAGATTCGTATCAGGATTGATTCGGGTGTTGCCTGTGCCCGGCCCAGGCACACCAATAGACCAATTGTTCGGATCCATCCAGCTTCCATTGCCCGTCGCTTTCGTCCAGTTGTTTTGCGCGGTCGCGCCGCTAACCAGGATCATCATTAGAACGAAACAAGAGATTCTTTTGTAAAACATGATCATTCTCCTCACAAAAAAAGTGTCGTTGTCTTGCCCACACGCCAAAACAGTCGTTGCTTCTTAGTATCCTGTGTCTGCTGAGCAGAACTCGTTACCCTTACATCCTTACCACCAGTGAAACGGGGGCGAGACGCGCACGTCCATTTCATCGAATTGTCGCCAGTCGAGATGGCCGTCAACAAAGATTGTGTTGGCCCCGATGGGCCGGTCGCCTCCCCTCAAATGATTGGTACGATCGTAGATCTGCCAACGGCTCCATGTTCCACCCGGGACCTCAACAAAGCTGGCGATTTCCAGATTGCTGCCGGTGCTGAGCGTCGCGTCGAGAACAAGCTCCGTCTCCGTTGGTTTCTTACAGTTCAGCGTCGTGCCCCATTTCTTTTCGGGGATTCCTTCCGGCTGATACGATCGTCCGTTTTCCGTATCCATCATCCAGAAATAGCCGGTCACGCGGAACTGCTGGGCTCGATTCGACTGAGGTTCGGGGATGTCCCCGGGCTTTGCCTCCGGCGAGGCATTCTGGCTGAATTGCCAGAGATTCATCATGTCCGCAGTCTTTGTCGGGTCGGCGGGGCAATAGAACGTGTGTTTTTCGCCGCCAGTGGCGATGATGTAATCGGTCGTGCTGTACGCGACATCCCACAGCCAGTTTCCCACCCCATTGAGAGGCAGCTTGGCATCGTTGTCATTGCCGTACATGTGTAAACTGGTGGCGATTTGTTTGAGGTTATTCGAGCAGATGACTTTTTTAGCTTGTTCCTTTGCTCTCTGAAGCGCCGGCAGCAAGATCGCCATGAGGACCGCAATCACCGCGATCACAACCAGCAATTCAATCAGTGTGAATCCCAACCGTTTGTTTACATGAACAAGTATCCGACATTTCCTATATGACTTCATGAAATGTACACCTGCCTGCTATGGTTTCGATTATAGCACAATATGCAGTTTTATTTCAACGCCTTTGACCGTCAACTTGGCCAATATTTCTGTCAAAAAGGCCACAAAATACGGCAATTCTCTGAAAATCTAATACTTCGACACCTTCTTGGTATATCCTGACCGCAATTTTCATATCACTTAAGTGGATTTTGTTAGTATAGACGGTGAAACACCAGAGCTCTATTTGAATACAAGCAGTGAAACAGCTTGGCGCGGCATATCAAGCTGCAATACGACTTGATTGTTCTCCACACGGCAGGTTTGCTTCCGGTCTTTTTCTGCCAGACGCCCGGCTTTTTCAAGTTGGGCATACTGTTGGGGTGTCGGCTGCTGAGGAGAGCCCATCTTCTCCCATAAGGTATATGCATTGCAATATTTTTGGTCAATGCGATAATGCCGAAGCCATAATGCGCCGGACCGAATAGGCAGACCACTGAGTGTTAGACTAACATTCGCGTGAGGACCAGGAATGTCTTCATCATGGTAATGCCACAGCATCACACATACTTTATTCCTATCCAAAGTAGCGAGCGCAGAAACATCCGGCTTTTCGCAGATTCCTTCTTTGAGTATCGTTTCGAGCTCAACAGCGCCGTTGCTATTAACCGACAAGCGCTGCCCACTCATCCTGCTATACATGCGAAAGACATTCAGCACCGGCTTATCGATACCATTCGTAGCCAACGAACGAAATCCTGCGAAATAAGGCTGATCTTCAAACTCAAAGGCCCAGGTCAATGCTCCTACCAGGTTGACCTTGTGTTTGTCTGCCAGATCCATTTTCCTGGCGAAGCTTGCCGCCGTGTAACTCGAATACATGGTCCCGTTGCGGTAACCTAAATGTTCTCCCTGGCACGCAGCGCAGCCTTCTGGATCGGACTCGCCAATAATGATAGGAATTCCTTTCAGCTCCGGATAGGACGCAATAATTTCAAAGCCTCTGTCGATAGCGCGAAGCTGATGGTCCATACCCATTTGCACGTGACCGTCCACATATTTGGGCCGGCCTTTGGCATGGAACGAAACAAAGTCAAGCGGAGTCCCCTTTTTGCCGTTTGCGTAGTTTGTACCTCGCAAACAGTGTTCAAGGAAATCCCGCATGAACTGTCCTCCCGGCCCGGCCGTATCCGGGCCGCCAACACGGGCATCCGGAAGCACACGCCGCACCGCATCAATCGCATAATCATGAAGCTTGAAAAATTCTTCCGGAGTCCCTTGCCAGTATGCGATATTCGCTTCGTTCCATGTCTGCCAATACCAGGACTTAACTTCCGAAGCGCCGTATCGGTCCACGCAATGCCGGACCCATTGATACACGAGCTCCCCCCATTTGTCATAATCACGGGGAGGATATGCCCATCCAGTATATATCTCTTGATATTTCAAGTCCGGATTCCATTTATGCTGGTAAGGCTCCGGCTTGATGGAAAGCGCCTTTGGCATAAAACCGATCTGTGCATAGGGTCGTACTCCATGCGTGAGATACGTGTCAAAGATACGATCCAGAATGGTCCAGTCATAATTCGGGGTGCCATTTGCGTCCTCGCGATATACGCCCGTTGAGCCCCATTTGAGTGCCGGCGTTCCATCGCCGGATGTCAGCAGATTGTGAGCCCGAAAATATACTTCCCGCGGGGCAAGTTCACCCAGTTCTCTCATAAGTTTCTTGCCGTTTTCCATATAGGCGTAATTCGATTCATCCGCCCCGAAAAACCGCCAGATTCGGCGAAATTCGCCAATAGGTTTGGACACATCGACATCAATAGTCACAGGAAAGGTCGAAGATGATAGACGCTGGGCGAGATGTGCCTCGTCATCCGGCAAAGTCCGAGAGTTTGCTTCGTAGTGTGAACAGGATGCCAAAGAAAAAATGATCCATAGACAATTGAAAACCGTTAACTTCGCAACAATATTACTCAATGACTTACCTCCTTTTGTTTAGGTAATTCTATGCATGTTCCATAGGAGTCATATTAGTGGCAGTGCTTCTTTTATGTCAAACGATTCTTTGCATTTCTCTGGATTCTGGTTTGGATAATGCCTGCTGGCTACCTGTAATTGTATGCACGCCGGAGCAGAATGTGTTATCATGTTGAGGATGAAACCATTCATTAAGACGATCATAGCCACGATTTGGTTCTTGGAGACGCTGGTAGTGGGAACGTCTTGCCAGAGCACAGCAAATCCACCAGAACCCCAGATGCTTCAACTTCAGGGTGACTTGCGTGTCCATGATCCGGTCATGATACGACAGGGAGATACCTTTTATGTCTTCTCCACTGGCGGCCGTCCGTGGCGAGGGGGCATCATTCCCATGCGTTGTTCCAAGGACCTTTACAACTGGAAACGCTGTGGAGCTGTCTTCAATCAATTCCCTGAATGGGCAACCAGGGTAGTCCCGGGTACACGCGGAGCGTGGGCGCCGGACATTTCCTATTTCAATGGGAAGTATCACCTCTACTACTCGATCTCCACCTTCGGTAAAAACAATTCCGCGATCGGCCTGGTAACCAACCGAACCCTCGATCCCAACAGTCCCGATTACAAGTGGGAAGATCAAGGTATGGTCGTCCGATCGATTGCAGGCCGGGACAATCATAATGCGATAGACGGGAATCTGGTGCTGGAGGCTCCAGACAAGGCATGGCTATGTTGGGGCAGTTTCTGGGAAGGTATCAAAATGCAGCGTATTGACAGGACCACCGGAATGCTTTCCGATGCAGATACGACCCTATACTCCCTTGCCGGCCGGCTGAGTGCGGCATTTGACCAGAAGCCGGAGGAACAAGGAGCGATTGAAGCGCCGTTCATCATACAGCATGGAAGCTTCTGGTATCTGTTCGTGTCATTTGATCTTTGCTGCCGTGGAATCGATAGCACATACAAAATTGTGGTGGGCCGATCACAAAATGTCACTGGACCGTACAGGGATCGGGAGGACAAGCTGATGACCGAAGGTGGCGGCTCGCTGGTCTTGCAGGCGACGACCTCAAACTGGCGCGGACCGGGTCATTGTGCGATCGTTCAGGATGTCAGTGGGGACTACATGGTCTTTCACGCCTACCACGGCACAACCGGACGGTCGGAACTGAAGATATCCACGATTGTCTGGGAAGATGGATGGCCCCGGGTTGCAGAATTACCTTAGACCAATGGAGAATCGACCTGATCTTAATTTACATAACAAGCAGGAGTGAAACAATGACTTCAGTGATTGGTCTGGTGGCACACTTCCCCCACGTATTGTTGAAATCTAAGATGCTTCTGAGGGTTTTATGTCTGTCATTGGCAATTTCTGCTCACGGGACGATGAGTTCCATTGATAACGATACGGGAGAAATCGGTCCAACCTATGGGATCAAAAATCCGTTGATCGAGCAGCGCGCGGACCCGTGGTGCTTCCATCATACGGACGGCAACTATTACTTCACCGCCACAGTCCCCGAATATGACCGTATTGAGCTGCGCCGTGCGCGCGCTATTTCCGGCCTCAATGAAGCCGATCCCAAGGTGATCTGGCGCAAACATGACAAAGGACCCATGAGTTATCATATCTGGGCTCCTGAGATGCATCACATCGGCGTCAAATGGTACGTTGGCCCCGGCCACAACAGTTTCACCGTGGCTCTCGACGGTAAGACCGACTTGATGTTCTACCATGCTCGCAACTATAAAGATATCCAGGGCGATCCATTGCGAAATCCGGACCGCCATACGCGCGTCCAGAGGCTCAACTGGAGGCAAGACGGCACGCCGGATTTCGGCGAACCCGTGCCTGATGGTCCCCTTAAATAGAGGTATCCGGAAAAGGAGAAAAATCAATGAAGCCTGCTCATGCCATCATGTTGACAATTTTGACCGTACTTTGTGTCGTTCTTATGATTGTCCCTCCATCGTATGCACTTGCTGGGAGGGCGCCCTGGGAACAGGCCGACGAGATCGTGCGCAGGATTGTCGTGCCGACGTTCCCCGACCGGGATTTCACAATCACCGACTTTGGAGCCGTGCCGGGCGGAGAGATTCCCTGTACCGAAGCGTTGCGCAGGGCTGTTGAGGCTTGTCATGAGGCTGGCGGAGGGCGGGTGGTTGTTCCCGAGGGCAGGTTTCTTACCGGAGCCATCCACCTCAAGAGCAACGTGAATCTGCACATCTCGCAGGGGGCGGTTCTTTTATTCAGCCAGAACCCACGGGATTATATTTCAAGAATCTCGAAAAGGGCAACCAACTCGAACATGTCAAAAACGTTCATTTCGAGAATGTGACTATGAACGGCCGACCGATCACTACCATTGAAGAGGCAAACAAACTGTTAAGCGTGGTAACACCTGAAGCTGCCAATCCGTCCTGCATGTTCGCTTCTTTCCTGGCCCCAAAGTAGTACAAGGCAATTCCAAAGCCGCGCCGTTGCGCACGGAGACTTACCTAAGGGCTATTCGAGAAAACAGTACTTCCAGGTTAGAATAGCCCCGACCGAATCCCGGAACCATCGGACAGTGACCGGTCCTTGGTAGGTTCTGTGTTCATCATTACTTGATCGCCAGGACTACTACCGACTTGGCCGGAATGGTGGCAGTCATCAAATTTCCGTCCACTTTAGCACTCCCAAAGGATACTGGCCTGACCACGTTGGGATTCTCGAAGGTGTTGTGATCTGTCATCTTCTCAGCCGTCAGGATCCGACCTGTGACATTCTTGGGTGAATAATCCTCAAGTAGACACTCCAGTCTGGAATCTTTGTTCGGATTGAGGTTGCAAATCGAGATGTGCACCATACCGGCAGCATCCTTGGAGGCAGATGTAACCAAAGCGGGAATTTGTTGATTCTGGAATTGATACTGATGGCAAACCAGGTCACTTGGCAGCATCGTTGCGCCTTGATGTACTTTGAACATCTCAAACACATGATAGGTGGGCGTGACGATCATCTCTTTGCCTCTGGTTAGAATCATAGCCTGGAGCACATTGTTGGTCTGAGCAATATTCGCCATCTTGACGCGATGGCAATATTTATTAAATACGTTTAGAAATATACCGGCCGAGAGCGCGTCCCGCAATGTATTCTGCTGGTATAAAAATCCCGGATTTGTGCCGGGTTCTACGTCCCACCAGGTACCCCACTCATCCACAAACAGATCAATCCGTTTACGTCGATCGAATCTGTCCATGATTCCAATGTTCCTGGCAATGATGTCATCCACACCCAGCGTATTCTTCATCAGAGCAAACCATTCCTTCTCATCAAATTCCGTCGCACTCCCTTTATTCGTCCAGTTGCCGCTGCCGCGCACATAATAGTGCAGGGTAATCGCGTTCATATGCCGCGCAGCTTTTTCCATCACCGCTTCGGTCCATCGTAAATCCGTCCCGCCCGGCCCGCAGGCCACCTTGACGATTCGGTTGCCGGAATAGTTACGTACATAAGTCTGAAAACGACGATACAAGTCCGCATAATATTCGGCTGACATATTTCCGCCGCATCCCCAGTTTTCATTGCCCACACCAAAGTAGCGTACGCGCCAAGGCTTTTCGCGTCCGTTTTTACGGCGCAACGTAGCCATGTCACTGTCGCTGTCGCTGGTCATGTACTCGACCCAATCCTGCATCTCCTCGACCGTACCCGAGCCCACGTTGCCCGCAATATAGGCCTCGCAACCCAGCATTTCACAGAGGTCCAGGAACTCATGCGTGCCGAAAGAATTGTCGTCGATCACTCGACCCCAGTGGGTATTGATCATTCTGCCTCGCCTATCACGGGGACCAATGCCCTCTTTCCAATGATATTCGTCGGCAAAGCACCCACCGGGCCAACGCAGTACGGGAACCTGGATTTTCTTGAGAGCCTCGACGACGTCTTTGCGAATGCCGCGTACGTTGGGGATGTCCGAATCTTCACCCACCCAGAAGCCTTCATAGACGCAGCGGCCCAGATGTTCGGCAAAGTGGCCATAGATTTCGGGGGCGATTCGGTCTTTGCCTTGGTTGACATAAATTACCAATTTGCTGGACTCATTTTCCTTGGACGTGATACCGGCGACTACACAGACAGATTGAGACAAACACAGGATAAGCATAGCGGTTGTCAGATTTTTCCCACTCACAAGAAATCTCCTTATATTGAAGCTGTCAGATGCGATTGTGTTGTATGTAAAAAATCCGCCCGAATTATGGGGAAATATCGTCGATTCTGAGAAACATCATTCCATATCAGTCTCATACAAAGCAATCTTTTGATCACGAGGAGGCACATTTACATTAAATGTCTCCCAAGTTTCATCTGTATTATAACACGGACTGTCCAAAGTTAAAGAATTCTCCGATGGAACCAAGAGCGGCGGTAGCAGAATGGAACGACGGCAAGTTGACTGTGGGGGCTAGCCTTTTCATCATATATTTTGCTCGATGACATTCGCTTACATATATCAGGGAATTAGAAGAAAGTGCTGTAAAAGGAGATTTCATCGATCATGGATGAACGAGCGTATGGGATATACCTGTCTTCGGCGTTAGGATACGATTACTGACGGCGGGGATTGAAATCGACAAAGGACGACTTTGACAGTGACGTTCTCAGAATTTGCGGCAACTTCCCTGCTAGCTGAGAAGAGAATCCTGACAAGGCACCCAGGATCTCGTTAGAAATGCAGGCCCACGCCTAGAATTCAGGCGTGGGCCAATCATTGTGGTCAGCTATGGTTCAGAGCGAGGGCGATACAGCCGGATGTCGTCAAAATACATCGTGCCGGAACCACCAGTCGAAGTACCCCCTTTACTACCAAGGCCAATTGCAATCTTGTCAACATCCGTCAAGCTGATACCTTGGTCGGCGAAAGCTTGCAATGGAATACGCCATTCTGTCCAGGTGTCGATTGTTGCCGCACTCGAATCATCATGGCCTACGATCCCTGGGGAGCCAGTGCTGTTGGAAATCGCCACATACAACGGCTCGGCAGCGTTGCTGGCGATGCCGACATCCTGGTTCGCCCACTGCCCACTGACAGTTCCGGTAATCGTAACGTTTGAGAACACGGCCTCACATGTCGCATTGGCGTTATGACTCGTTAGCGCCACACCGATATAGACCGTCGAGCTCATCTGGATATTCTGCGGGGTGGCCGTCGCAATCGCTTGCCATGTCGTACCGTTAGTCGAATGCGAAACGGTGAAATTGCCCGACAGATCTCGCGTCAACCTCACCCAGTACGGTGCCGTAATCCCCGTCTGGTTCGCGTTATAACTTACGCCTCCCGTCTCAATGCGGCCCTGGGAAGCAACGCCATTAGAAGGTGTTACGCATGTGAAGGCGTGTTTTGATTCGGCATCCAACGTTTCGCGAATCATCACCCCAGCCTTGGCCCAACCATCCGTGTTCTGAACGCTCACGACTCTGGCCGTAATTGAACCGGAGCCGGTGAGCGTCTTGAATGCAAAATGGAGCTGATCGGCGGCGCCCCAAATATCGGCGCCGGAGCCGGTCATCGTGTATGTGCCAGCAGGGGCTTCGATGAAGCTGCCGACGGAGGCGGGATAGCCACGGAACCACAGAGACAATTCCGCAACGCCTTGTTCGGTCCAATCTCGTGGTGAGACCAGCGTCAGCGTCGCTTCTGAATTCGTGACGCCGGCTGTATTGTCGTAAAACAGTGGCATCGACTGCAAGCCGCTGTTGACTATCGTCTGCTCGGCATACGGAGGCAGCAGATAACCAATCTGTGCGCCATTGTTGGCAACGCCAAAGCCGTCGATCCAGTGCTGCCAGATCGCTTCGCCGGCCGCATCATCGTCAGTATAGCTCTCGAAATCGTCCACGAGGATAAAGTCAGCGACTGTGAAGCTCCAGACTCTGCCTCTGCTGATCGTCCCATCGGTATTGCATTCGTCGACACGCCAGTAGTACGGCCCACCGCCCCATTCGACACCTTCGGGGGGCGTATAGGTCGTCGTGCTCTGACGGCCTCGATAGATCCCCGTCGCACTGGCGACATCGGCATTATCGACGGCCTCTGCATCCATGCCGAAGTACACATCGTGCTGGGAGGCCCTGTCCCCAGGTGACCAGCTCAAAGGTATCGCCGCTTCGATGTCTGGTGTCGAGCCGTTTGCGGGGCTTGGATTCCAGGCAAGATACGGATCGCCTCGCATCGTGTCCTTGATCTCTGCCTCTGGTATCGCGTAGTTATAGATGCGGAAATCGTCCAGCAAACCATTGAAGTATCCGTCCGCAGTGTATTGCGACCGGCCGAGCCAGTTGTTCGTCGTATTGCCTAGACTGCTCGGCGTGAGGGTCGCAGAGCCATTGGTGGCGAGGGCTTGGCCGTCAAGGTACAATGTGATGGTGCGAATACTTGCGTTAATCGTCACAGCTACATGGTGCCACCCGCTTGGCAGCGTATCGGGTGCGGTCGCCTGTTCCTCGGCGCCGCTACCCCCAGCCGTAATGGCGAAACGCATCGGGCCGGTCGCACCAGTGCGGGGTGTGAGGAACATATTCACCGTAGTGCCACTGCCGAAATCAAAGATGCGCTGCCAGGCACCGCCGGCGTTGGAAAAGTCTACCCATGTCGTGAAGGTTGAGCTTACCAGTGAATCTATCACTGACCCGATGGATAGGGCCACGTAGTCATCCGAACCGTCGAGCTTCAGCCCGCCGCCGTCATAGCCGGGCACCCACTCAGGACCTCCGTTGAGGGTGGCATGATTGCCCTGGCCGGACCAATCGAGGGCTATCGTACCAGAACCTTCATCGAACTTCCACCAGCCGACAAGATTCGGATCCGTAACGGATATGACGGGGATTGTTGTAAAGCTCCACACGTCGCCTTTATGTGTAGCGGTCCCATCGAACTCGTCGACACGCCAGTAGTAGGTCTTCTGCAACTCAAGGGGATCGGGAGTGTACGTTGTCGTTGCTACAGGCACACCATCTGTAGCACCGCCCACAAGGTCAGAATCGTCGCCGAAGTACACGGTGTGTAGTTTCGCGTTGAAACCAGCCGTCCAGCTCAACGAAGTGTCTGGATGGATGAATTTGGCGCCATCCGGCGGGTCGGGGGCATAGGCCTTTTTAGGCGGAACCGTAAAACTCCAGACATTGCCTCTCCATGGGCTGTCCGGGTGCAGGTCGTTGACCTCATCGACTCGCCAATAGTACGTCGTGCCGGGAACAAGACCCTCCGGAAAAGCAAATCCGGGAAAGCCAACAACAAAATAGGGCATGGCCTGGTTCCCTTGGAATGCTTCGGCGGTCCCGTCGTTCACATTGTCGAAATTGTCATCAAAATACACATCGTGCGAGACCGCGTAACCACCGGGTGACCATGAAAGGCTCGCCCATGTATCCGGATGAAGACCACCATCAGGAGGATTGGGATTCCAGGCTTTCAGACGTCCCAAACGAAAGTTTTTCTGGATATTGGCAGGGGTGAGCACACCATCGTGAATGCGCACGGTCGCGATGGAGCCGGTGAAATTGAACTGGGCTGCCACACCGGCACCGGTATCGTCCGCTTGAGCAGCCACCCTGATAATGTTACCGCTGTGCGTGTTTAATGCGATCGGATTCCGGACACTTTCCTCCTCGCCGTTGACGTACACACGAGCTGCAGTGCCGTCGTATGTATAGACGAGATGCCACCACGTGTTGGCGGCAGGGGCAGGTGAGTGGTTTGTCCACCATCCCATATCATGCGTGTCGCCGCTCCAGTGGCCCATAGAGCCCCATCGACTGTCATTGCCGTAGTTAAAGGCCATATTGCTACCGGCCGGGCCGCCCCGATGGCTCCAGGAAACTGTTGTTTCTTCCCCAGGAATCGCCGGATTGTAAGCCCAGACCTCAATTGTCCGGGTTCCATCGCCTTCGATTCCGGCTGTGGCTGTCGGTCCATCGAACCAACTGCTACCGTCGAATGTTACTGTTTTTACACCGTCTACGTCCTCAACAAGAGGAGTGCCGTTTGCCGTGAAATCCCCAAGCGATCCGCGATTGGGCCATGTTGTGATTCCTTCCCCGTACGGCAGGTCCTCAGCGCTCAAATCAACCAGCAGATCTTCAGCTACAATCACATCGGCTCGACCAATTCCAGCCATAAAGACCAGTACCCCAACAACAGAAACTAAATAGATCGTTTTTCTACACATGATGGTTCTCCTTGTTTAAGAAAACCTGAATGATCACACATTAACCTCAAACCAAAGACGCTTGTAACGATTCTCTCTTAAGCTTCTCCCCATCCATGTTCACAAAGAATAGAACTTTGGGGTTTGAAGCTATCTCCTTCCTTTGGCAGCGAGCCCTTCAACTACGCGGCAAAGAAATCTGTCTCCGGAGCGCGCAATTCCCATGGTCTTGGCTGTGAGTTACTCTTGCATTCTGCATCCTTTAGCTCTGAAAAGATTAGGGCAACATAACCTGCTGGGAAACAGAAGCTCCAAGGAATCCACCTATGATTTTTATAACAAACTTACAGTCTTATCGTCAAGAAAAATCTCTAGTCCAAGTGTTTGCGAGCCTTACTCTGGTTCTTCAGGCAACGGTGTTGCTACCAACAATTGTATCGGCTGAAAACGTGGCTCTGTCCAGCTGTTGGTGGTTGTTGAGTACAGAATTCACAGGTTTCGCATGCGATCACCGCGGTTGATAGGGGCACCGGATTATATCTCGCTACCGGAATTCTTAGTAATTTAGAGTGCGTCGGTTGGCCTGCTATTGCTGAGGCGGGACTTCAACCGGCGAAATCCCCAGCCAATTGGCCGTCAAGAGAAAAAGGTCCGCAGTATTAACAAGGCCATCACGGTCGAGGTCTGCCCTTACGTCATACTCCGCCTGTGATTCGGATGCCAGCCAGCACATCGATAGGATAGCATAATCATTCAGATTGATTGTGCTATCCTGAGTGGCGTCCCCCTCCAGAAGTGCGCCCAAATCAACGGACGTGTTTGTGGCTGAGATCACCAAGCCTCTTTTGACATTCATCAGCGTGGTCTCGCTAAACACTGTGATGTCGTACGTGCCCGGGGCAATACCCATAGCCTCACAAACAGCCATGTTGGTGGAAGAAGACTTCGCAGTAGTCAACTTGAACTCGTAGATTGGACTATTATTCAGAACATCGGCTCCCGGTGTGAAGAACTTAACGGCCAACGGGACTACCCACCCAGCATCAGGACGCCCCTCACCCTGAAGAGCCACAGAAATAGACGCCTGGAATTCTACTGGGCCTATGCTGACGATCGCTTGGGGAACGTGTGACGACGGAATGTTTGTGGCGCCTTGAATACCTGTCCGCTCGCCTGAGGTTAACGCGGCCTTAAAGTGAGAGCCTAAGTCAATGGCAGTGGCCTGGATGAGCACATTTCCGGCCACAAAGCCTGTTTCTAAAAGGGCGTACTCTTGACCTACGTAAGAAGAACCAAGACAGAGAATGATATAGCACGGCGCTTCAGGTAAACCGCTGACGGCAGACTGTAGCCTGCCTCTTGAATCTGCAGGTCGTTTCCCACCTCTTCCGGCGCTGCTGGAATCTATTTGCTCGATTCTGTGATCCCTGGTGGACAAGCTTGTGCCGGGATTCCTATTGTGATAGCGAAAAACACCGTTTTCATTCGCCAGATATATGCTCCGCGTAAGATAATAATTGGCCCACGCCGAAGGGACGGTTAGGCCTGCCTTTCCACTGGGTGTGTGGTCTGTACAACCATATCCTGACCATAGGATCTGAGAAATCTGCGCTAGCGTCAAATTCGTCTGGATAAAGCTGCTGACGTAATTAAGACTGGCCAGCACTTCTTCAAGGCTGTTGTCGCTCGTAGTGCATGGATCGGGTAGCCACCCAGACTCGCCTTCTGGCACCGAGGAATGCACTGCTAACTCATCTGTCAGCCCACGAACTGACTGGACTCCAAAGACCAGCCTTGCCTTCGTGTATCCGATTCCTTTCGGGCAGCTTGCAACCGCTGATTCACTACTCTGCCACAAAGACACGGATCCAAGCAGTGCCAGCATAAACGAAATTCCGGTGTCGAAATCGAGTCCACTCTCATGTACTATCGCGAATGCGCCATCGTCTGTTACGTCATTGGAATACCAATTGAGCGAGTGACTACTTGGGTCATACAGATACGTAGCGGTCGGTGTGGCAACATAAATGTCCCTGTGTGTCCCAGTGAAGGGAACTCTCCCTGCAGCCCACAGAACATTACTGATCTGCTGGGTATTGGCAGTCCCTACCAAAGAGTGCTGCGAATACCTGCTGTTCAAGCACACTTCCACGGAATTTCTTGTGATTAGGGGCAGCGGAAGTGGACCGGTGTCTGTGGCCATGGCCTGAAAGACCATCGAGTAGAAGGCGAGAGTCGCGATGATTGCTATTCTTCCCTTCATCTGATTAATCCTCCAAAAGCTATCCACTCTCATTCTGGAGCCTATGCGCGCACCTGGAAGTTCAGGTCCATTCTCAGTACGTTTCCCATTATCTAAAGCCATTCTTGACTTCCTCCTCCAGAAAGCCTATCGTACGAAAAAATTATAACATCTTTTTAGCCTTTTTCAATGGAAAAAACACACCAGAAGACACAGATTCAGGATGCAATTTCGCCTTAGGGTTACTCTGATCATTGGAGCATAAAATAGCTCTTCTGGAAGGGAAACATGACATGAAGAAAACAATTATTTTCTGTATCACCTTACTGATGTTGGATGTCGCAATCGGGATCGAGAGCGACTGCAGTGCGAAACTCAGGCTAAGTGATCCACTCGCCACACCTGAAACAAAAGCGCTT
>Ga0209427_10003074_pt1 | contig 19630 bp, 13 predicted proteins | sample DeeMarSWOR136_30_FD_187465 | JGI IMG/M metagenome (GOLD analysis project Ga0209427, IMG submission 187465) | Marine sediment microbial communities from White Oak River estuary, North Carolina - WOR-1-36_30 (SPAdes) (version 2) | ecosystem: Environmental > Aquatic > Marine > Intertidal zone >...
GAGTTAGCGATGATTATCGCAATGTACCTTTTTCCCGTTTTCGCGAACGCTTACGGTCATGAAGAAACGCATATGCTCTATATCAGTATATTTATGGGATTGGGGATGCTCTCCGTCGCGGTTTTTCCGTCCACATGCATCACTTCCGAGAAGGAGAGCCGCTCCTGGCCGCTGCTGTTGACGACGACATTGAACGATTGGCAGATCTTAGTCGGCAAGTTCATCGGCGTGCTCCGACGGAGCATGTTTATCTGGCTGCTGCTGTTTGTTTATGTGGGCTTGTTTTGGATCTATCAGTGCGTAAGACCTCTTGCCGTCACGCATATCATTGTCATCATAGCCGGAACCATTGTTTTTCTCTGCGGCACCGGTTTCTATTTCAGCTCCCGCCTGAAACGCACCAGCGAGGCGGTGATAACAAATATTGTCCTGGCCGCATCCGTCTGGGGCCTTCTGCCTTTGCTCCTGGGACTTCTCCAGGGCGTTGTTCGGGGCAACACCTACTACGGGCGTATGGTCTATCGGAGCATACACGAATTCAGAGACATTTATTTGAGCATGGTTCCTTTCGTGCAGGCGAGGGTCGTGATGGTGTCCACTTTCGCGCGGTCGGGATGGTCTTCTTACCGTTGGCCCGACCATTACCGCGGGCCTGAGGAATCGACGTACCTCATTCTTACTGTAATGTTCTGTTACATGCTTGTCGGCTTGCTTTTTGCCTGGCGGGCCACGCGCCGCTTTCGGCGGAACATTTTTTAGGTGTGCTATGAGGGATGATGGCTTCTGCTTTGCATAGTTCTGTTTGTAAGGTTCTGAGTCTGTCCTGGCTGACGGGACCGATCTTCGACAAGGAGCTTCGTGTCTCCAGCCGGCGGCGCAGGAACTACGCGCTGCGCTTTGCCTATCTGGCGCTCCTAACGGTCTTCGTCGTGTACGCCTGGAAGGTTACGGCCCGTCTCGGCGGCCAGGCTTCGCCGACCTTTCAGATCTCGCGAATGGCGGGAACCGGCAGGTATCTCGCCATGACTATTGTCTGGTTTCAATTCGTCGCCATTCAGTTGATTGCCGTCGTGATGCTCAGCACCGCTATCAATGACGAGATCACCCGTCGGACCCTTGCCGTGCTGATGACCACGCCGATCAACAGCTTTCAGATTGTCATCGGCAAGCTTACCGGTGGTCTGCTCCAGTTGGTTCTGCTGCTGGGCATCAGTCTGCCGCTCTTGGCCATCATCCGCGTCTTCGGCGGCGTACCCTGGGACTATGTCATATCGAGTCTCTGCGTGACTGTCACCGGGGCGCTGCTTGCCGGCTCGCTCAGCCTGGCGTTCTCTATATATAACCGACAAGCGCACGCCGTCATCGTTCGCACCGTGCTTGTCTGCTTTTTGTTCTATATGCTGCCGTTGATCGTCGTGTCGTTGGTGGATTTTGCCTATCAGGTTCGCATCGTTCGCGAGACGACGCTCGCCTACGTCAATCCCTTCGTCATGATGGGCTATGCCACTCGGAACATGCTTTTGCCTTTGTCGCGTCATCCTACTCCGTCCTGGTCGCTGCACTGCGCGATCATGGCCGGCATCTCGGCGTTGCTGCTGGGGCTCTGCACCTTCTGTGTCCGACGGGTAGGGCTGTGCCAGGCGACCGGGCAGGCCGGTCTGTTCACGACCCGTAAGGAGCGTCGCGCCGCCAAGCGAAAACGTAAAACGATATTGACGCCGAACACGGCCTCCGGCTCCATCCGGCGAGCCTTTGGTCCGCCGATCGTCTGGAAGGAAATGATGAGCATCTGGAAGCAGGTCCGTAGCCTGAAAGGAATTCTCGGCATCGTTTTGGCTGTTGTCACCTTGGTGGCCATTTACGGATTCTGCGCGTACCAAGGCGTGCTTGGTCGCAAGGAGGTTCACATGGCCTTCATCGGGATCTACTTTTTCTTCGGCCTGCTTCGGACGGCCACCGCCGCCGCCACGAGCATCACCAGTGAGAAGGAGGCGCGGACCTGGCCCCTCCTGCTCATCACGGAGTTGACCGAAAGACAGATCGTCCTGAGCAAAATAGGCGCCTCGTGCCTGGCCGGCTCGCCCTTCTGGTGCCTGCTGGCCGGTCACGTGGCCGTGTTCAGCGTCACGGGTGGCGTCCCCCTTGGCGCGGTTTTGCCTTTGGCCCTGCTGGTTGTCAGCAGCGTGCTGCTGGTCTCCGCTGTGGGCGTTTTCTTCAGCTCGTGCTTTGCGCGCAGCTCGACATCCGCCTCCGTCAATACCGTGCTGTTCCTGTGGTTTACCGTGCCGATCTGTCAGCCTTTGCCGGCCAGCCCGATTGTGGCTGCCGTTATGATTTTGGGTGTCGCCGGCGGGTGGGGCGCAACCGGTACTCCACATTTTCGGGCAGGCTCTGGCGGGACATGGCTTTGGGCGTTTCTGACGTCCGGGCTCGCCCTGATTGTTCTGGCGGTTGTTTACGTGTCACTGGCTTTTGCCGCGTTTGCCGTTGCCGTAACGAACATACGCCGTAGACGCTTGTAACCGGGATCGAATCCGATTATGATTTCTGCTTTGCACAGTTTTGCCTGGAAAGCTCTGGACCTGTCTTGGCTGACGGGGCCGATCTTCGGTAAGGAGCTTCGCGTCTCCAGCCGGCGTCGAAGAAACTATGTCCTGCGTTTCATGTATCTCGCGTTGCTGACTGTCTTTCTAACGGTGGTCTGGATGAACGAAGTGTATTACAGCGGTTCGTCCGTCTATCGCGTCTCTCGAATGGCTAAAATCGGCCAGACGATCATTGCTTGGATCGCCTGGCTCCAGTTCTGCGCCATACAGCTTGCCGCCGTGATCATGCTCAGCACCTCGATTAGTGATGAGATCTACAACCGCACTCTCGGCCTGCTGATGACCACGCCAATCAACAGCTTTCAGGTCGTCATGGGCAAACTCCTTAGCAAGCTGCTCCAGTTGATCCTGCTGCTGGCCATCAGTCTGCCGCTGCTGGCCATCGTCCGCGTTTTCGGGGGCGTGCCCTGGGGCTACGTGATCTCCAGCCTTTGCCTCACGCTGACGACGATCATTTTTTTGGGCTCGCTCAGTTTGTTCTTTTCGATTTTCAGCCGCAGGCCCTACAAAGTCATTATCTTGACCTTTCTGGTCGTCGGTATCCTTTTTGCCGTTCTGCCGTTTCTGTCCGCCATGTTGTGGCACACGATGAAATTGAAGTCGGTCATCTCGGAAAATACTTTGTTCGTCCTCATCTCTGCATTCAATCCCTACGCCACGATGATCTTTAGCACGATAAAGATGCTCGAACCCCGGGCCGCAGGCTCGATACCCTCGGTCTCCTGGCCTTTGCACTGCGGCGTCATGCTGGCCGTCTCGGCGATGATCCTGTTTGTCTCTGTGATCCGGGTCCGCAAAGTCGCGCTGCGCCAGGTCAGCGGACAGTTGGGCATTTCACGCCGCAGGCGCCGGTCCGGCAAAAACGCAAATGGGGCTTCGAGCAGCCGCCGGGACTGCGTTGCCGCGATCAGACACATTACAGGTCCGCCCGTTCTCTGGAAGGAGCTGAGAATCCCACTACTGGGACGGCGAAAGATCGCTACCTGTATTGTGATTGGCCTCTGCGTGCTGCTGCTAGCGCTGACGTACTACCTGTGCGCCAGGGACGGCATTCTGGATGACGAAGACATCCACATGTCCTACGTTACGGTTGCTCTGGGGCTCGGGCTGCTGTCCACCGTCGTCCTCTCGGCCACGTGTATCACTTCCGAAAGAGAATCCCGTACTTGGCCCTTGCTCCTGGCCACCACTCTCGACGACAAGGCGATCGTGTTCGGCAAGTGGGTGGGCATCCTGCGGCGGTGTCTGCCCGCCTGGATATGGCTGTTCGGGCACGTCACCATCTTCAGCCTGGGAGGCCTTATCCACCCCGTGGTGATCTTCCAAATGGGACTTCTGGTGGCGTGGTCACTGGTATTTCTTTCGGGCAGCGGCCTTTATTTCAGCTCCTGTTTCAAACACACGACCACGGCGGTCACGATGAATTGTGCGTTGGCAATTGTGCTTTGGGCGATATTGCCTATCTTCTTTGGGATCGTTGGTGGGTTATTTAGTGCGTGTCGGGAGGTGGCCGAGGTGTACATGGACACAAATCCTTTTGTTCATGCTGTCGCGATTCTGGAAGCCACCGTCGGGGGATTGGATGACTTTCGTTGGTTCAGTTTCCGTGGAAAGGACTCGCTGAGTATTATAGAATCGACGATCTGGATGCTGATATGTACGGCCGGCTATACGCTATCAGGTTTTCTCTTTGCCTGGCGCGCCAAGAGCCGGTTGCGGCGCCATATTTTTTAGGTAGGTTCTAAGGAACGATGACCGCAAAGCTGATTGACTCTATCATGCGGTTCCACGGGCTGTCCCGGCTGACGGGGCCCATTTTCGATAAGGAGCTTCGCGTCTCCAGTCGCCGTCGAAGAAACTACGTCCTGCGATCTTTGTACATCATCTTCTTGACCTTTTTCATTGCGAGTGTCTGGATGACCGTCGTCCAGTTCCAGGGCTCCACGGCCTATCAGAAATCGCGCATGGCGCTGGCCGGGATGACCGTCGTGACCACGATCGTCACGTTCCAGTTCATCGCCACCCAGTTAATCGCCATCATCATGCTAAGCACCTCGATCAGCGACGAGATCTATCACCGAACGCTGGGCCCGCTGATGACCACACCGATCAACAGCTTTCAGATCGTCATGGGAAAGCTCCTGAGCAAACTACTCCAGCTCATGCTGCTTTTGGCGATCAGCTTGCCGCTGCTGGCTATCGTTCGTATCCTCGGCGGCGTCCCGTGGCGCTACGTTTTGTCGAGCCTGTGTATCACGCTGACTGCCGTGATTTTTGCCGGAACACTCAGCCTGTACTTTTCAATCCACAACCGGCGCGCCTACGTTGTGATTATCAAGACCGCCGTGATGCTTGGCGTTCTCTACTTCTTTGTCCCGACTATCACGATAGCGCTGCTCAGCTCGCGGTGGCTGGGCATCTCCGGATCATTATCTCCACGAATGATCGCTCCGCTTGCGGTTTTCTTTCTCCACCTCAATCCCTTCGGTGCTCTCTCCGTTAACACGGCCGCGATGATATCCCCGGGGGCCACGACTGCGATGCTGCTACCTATGGCGCCGGTCGGAAGAGCCTTTTTCTATTGGCCCACCCATTGCGCGCTCATGCTGGCCGCCTCGGCGGGGCTGATCGCACTGTCCGTCAAGGTCGTGCGCAAGGTCGCGCTGCGCCAGGCCACGGGCCAGCTTGAACTGTCTCCGAAACGCGCATCCGGCCGAAAGAGAAAGAAATCTTCGCGACAGCGCACCGAAGCGCAAGAGCATGCCGGTTCCATCCGGGCGGTCAATGGCTCGCCCGTCCTCTGGAAGGAGCTTCGGGCCCCAATGATTCAGGGCGCCGAGGGCAAGTACAGTATCATCGGATTGGCGATTACGATTGCGGCCCTGGGGATCACGTATGGCGTGTGTGCGAAAGAAAAGTGTCTGGACGAAGATTTTACGCATATTACGTACACCGTGATGTTCGTCGTGATAGGCTCGATCTTCCATATGGTGCTCTCGGCGACCAGTATAACCACCGAGAAGGAGACCCGCGCCTGGCCCATCCTGTTGGCGACCTCGATGGACGACTGGCACATCCTTCTGGGCAAGGCCGTCGGTGTTTGTCGCCGGTGCCTTCCGATCTGGCTGCTTCTGGCCGGACACGTCGTGCTTTTCGTGCTGGTCCGCTACATCCATCCGATCGCGATCTTTCATCTGCTCCTTTTTGTTCCGGGGCTCGCCGTCCTTCTCACCGGTTCCGGCATTTATTTCAGCGCGCGCTGCAAGCGGACCACCTCGGCCGTCGTCGCCACCTTCGCCCTTGCCCTCGTGCTCTGGATCATCGTCCCGGCACTGATGGGGCTGGCGGCCGTGACTCACCGCGGCGAGGATATTCTGGAACGATACATCTGTGCCCACCCGCTGGTCCAAGTCAGCGTGCTCATGTCCGGAGCCGGCGGGCGCAACAACGCGCACGCCAAGCTATCGAATCTCCCATTTGACTGGCCGGACAAGGATCTCGGCGAAGGTGTCGGGCCGGCCACCGGCGCGTTGCTGGTTCACACGTCCATCTACATGTCGGTGGGCATGCTTTTCGCCTGGCGCGCCAAACGCCGATTCAGACGAAGAATCTTCTGATGCAATACAGGGGAATATCATTGGAAACGTTCACAAAATACAAACCGCTGATTGAAAATTCCGATTTCACAATTCAAAAGGAGGCAGCTTTGTCCTCTTTGGATATCCGTACTGTTGATGAACCTATTCGGAATGTCATAACGGCGTTGAATGACATTCCTTTTTGCTTCACGATCCAAAGCTGTTTCGGGCACTTTGTCTTTGGAAAACAGAAGAACCCGAAAAATCTGCATCCCTTGCCTCAGACAGAGATTATCGGTGACATCGAATATAGAATCGCCTATGTGGCCGTATGTGTTCAAAGAAGTGAGCCGGTCGCCAGGTTTCTAAGTGAACTAAGTGACATACAGAAGATTGATCCACGATATATTCAGTTCGGATGTGCGAACTGGTTTTGGGAACGACAGGTCAATTCGTACGTGATCCAAGTCGAGCCGGAAAGACATTCTAAAAGGGACAGCGCCCGGATCCCATATCGAGAAGCCAAACACATAGAAGAGCTGAAACAGGATGTTTTCGTCAATATTCACTCATTGGCAAAGTCTTCATTGGGCTAAAATATAGGTGGGGTGCGATGCATCGCCCCGATTTAGGAAGAATAAATGAACAAAGAGAGTCAAATCATAGACTGGCTTCTCAGAGGAAACCTGATCTTCCTGTTTCACATAGTGTTCTTTTCCCTGCCTTTGCGTGCCGGTAATCTGTCTTATCCGATTGTCGATACCGGGCAAATCCGGTGTTACAACAATCGAACGGAAATCGAATACCCAAAAGCCGGCGAACATTTTTTCGGTCAGGACGCTCACTACAGCGGCAACCAGCCGGCATATCGTGACAATGGCGACGGCACCGTGACCGACCTGAATACCCGATTAATGTGGACGCAAGATCCCGGCAGTAAAAAGACGTTCAAGCATGCCGTCGCGGGGGCGGCTACGTGCCGGGTCGGCGGCTACGACGACTGGCGCCTGCCCACGATCAAAGAGCTTTACTCGCTGATTCTGTTCAGCGGTACCGATCCGGATCCGAGGAGTATGAATTCATCCAGGCAAACGCCGTTCATTGACACAAAATATTTCAAATTCAAATACGGCGATCCCGAAGCCGGCGACCGTATTATCGATTCGCAATTTGCCACGTGCACGAAATACCTCAGTACAACGATGCACGGCGACGAAACGATGTTCGGGGTGAACTTCGCCGACGGCCGCATTAAGGGATACGGCCTCTGGACCCCGAGAGGCGAAAAGGCATTTTACACTTTGTATGTTCGTGGCAATACGGACTATGGCAAGAATGATTTTAGAGACAATGGAGACGGGACCGTTACGGATCATGCAACTGACCTGATGTGGATGAAGGTCGATAGCGGCTACTTAAGGGCCGGCCTGAAAAAGGATGGCAGAATGAATTGGCAGCACGCACTTACATGGGCCGAAAATCTTGAATACGCAGGCTACGATGACTGGCGTCTGCCCAACGCCAAGGAGCTTCAGAGCATCGTGGATTATTCGCGTTGTCCGGATGCGACAAAGTCGGCGGCCATTGATCCCGTTTTCGAGGTGACTTCCATCACAAATGAAGGCGGCGTGGAGGATTATCCTTTTTACTGGACCGGCACGAGCCATTGCAGTGTTTTCAGTGCCGAAGCCGCCGTCTATGTAGCTTTTGGTAGATCACCGGGCTGGATGCGGGATCGCCGCACTTTCCGGCGAGTACTATTGGACGTTCACGGGACCGGATCACAACGTAGCGATCCCAAAACAGGAAATGCGTCGAACTTTCCCTACGGCCGGGGTCCACAGGGTGACGTGATTCGTATTGACAACTACGCTCGCTGCGTTCGCGGCGGTATTGCCGAACTTCGCACCAGCGCTCGTCCGGTTGAAATCAAATATTGATCGCGCCGTGCTCAGTATGACAGACCCCAGCCGGTACCAGGGTAAGATGAATCGCACCAATTCCAAGAGAATGGAGCCATGCCGGATTAGAGACTGGAGGAGAATGCACCGATACGGTTGCCGCAGTGCGAAGCATCGCACCCGGCATGGCTGCAAGATTTGGCTGATCGGAAGACACATTTTTCCGACCAAATGCCCACCGAAGAGCCACAACGTAGGGCCAAGTGATCAGAACACTTCGCCAGACGCGTTACCACAACTGGAGTCGGCCGCGCATAAAAGCAAAGATGATGGCCAGCACGACCATCACCAAGGCCATCTTTAGAAGACGGAAATCACTTTTCTTATTAGTGGCTTTTAACTGGCCCTTTAGGCTTTCTATTTTCCTTTTGGTTTGTTTTCTGCTCATGTTTATGCCCTCACTTTCTCCCGGGCGGTGAACAGATGGCAAGCGTGCCGAAATCACCAAACTGTGCCAGGATTTGTTCTCAGTTTTGGCCGGTTCACCCCCGGTAATGACAAATCAGGGTATCATCATTTCCCATCCTGTGAAAAACGCCTCGTGCTCACAGCGGTTATACCATGAGCAAACGTTACAGGTTCACCTCCGAATAAGTCGAAGGATCGTAATCCAGCTCCCGGTACAAATCAAAGCCCGCCGGGACTTTGGTGCTGTTCACCCGGTCAAAGTTCATGGTCGCATTGCCGTCAACCAAAGTAGGGCTGTCAGAGTAGTTGATGATCGTGCCTTTGATCTGCGCATTCACATTGCCGGAAAAATGCACGCCGCTCACGGCAATCACTCCCTCCAAGGTGGAGAAGTTGCCGCCAAATGTCGTGGCGAAACCCGGAGCGAGGATAGAGGTACCTTCCTCCTGGCGGATGGCGTCAAACTCGGGGCCGCTCGGATAAGGTCCACTGGCAAAATTACCCATGAAGTCGATGCGTCGCGAGGCTGGATCGGAATTGAGCACATCCCCGTCCGCGACAATGATGCCTTGAAGGGCCACATTGTTGCTAAATGTGACTCTGTTGGGCGATTCGATATACAAGACTCCCTGTATTGTGACACTACCAATGAAGTCGGGGTTCGTTCCCGCTGCTATTCTCGCATTGATGAGGGTAATTCCCTTGCTCAGATCGGCGGAAGAATCGACAATGGGCCCCGTAGCATACTGGATGAAACGGTTGGTGTCGGGAGTCGGGAATTCCGGACTGTCCATGCCGATGTGGACGTGATTGTCGATCGCGGTTTCGCCGTGATCGCCGGCGATTTGCACATCACCGGCAAAGTCAACATTGGCCGTTGCGTTGCCCACATTAACCTCGCCATCGAAGTTCGTATTGCCGCCAACCAGGACGGCGGTGGGATCACTCGAGCTTTCCACAAACATATCTGCCTCCCAGGCCTCGTTGACGGCGGTCACGGTGGGATTGCCGGGAAAATTCAGAGGCCCCTTGGTGGCCAAGCCATAGTTGAAAATCGGAAATTCATAGGGCTGGATGCTGTACTCCACGGTGATGGTGCGGGATATCGTATTGCTGTGGCCCGTCACACCGCACTGTAGAACATTGGGTTCGCTGGAATCAATCTGGAATTGCCCCTCGAAATCCTGGTTTCTTGTGGAGTCCAGCGCGACTGTCGAGATTGAGCCGTCATTTTGCATCACGATATTCGAGATACCGTCGTCGCTCAGATTAGTCTGCACGGCAGTGATTAGCGCTGGAAGATACTCGGATTCCGGTGTCGAGCTTGAAATCAGCACACGGCTACAACAATATCGCATCACCTCCTGACCGGATTGAGCTGCCCCTAAGGCAGCGTTTATGTTGTGGTGATTCGAGGCCAGTTGGACATTCGCGTCCGACATAGCGGCCATGCTGGCGGCCAGAGCCGAGAATATGAGTACGAATACCATAGAGATGATCAGGGCGCTGGCCCGGCGGTTGCGGCACGCGGTCTTTCCTCTGGGCTTCATTTTATTTCCCCCCCAAAAACATGCCCATTTGGCGCAACAAGTATCGTATGACTTCTATGTGCCAGTTAAAGTATAACTAATACAATCAGACAGGCAAAACCACCGAAAGCCGTCATCAGAACTGCAAATTCGCCCCCCCCAAACAGCTCCTGGGAGCTATTTTTCAAGGTGCTCCGGCGTATGTCGTCTGGCAGGGTGCGATGAATCGCACCCATTCCGCTGTTTTCAAGAGAATATAGGACACTCTCTTGACGGAACAAGCGCTGAGCCGGGCTATTTGATGAGCAGCGCCTCCTTGTCGGGCAGCTTCGGGAAGGGCGCGTGCGGCTCGGTTTGATACCAAAAGGCTACCGACGAAAGGTCATCCTGTAACGGTAGATAGAGGCCGCCGGTGCGCTTCCATCCCAGCGCCTGTATCGTCACTCGCAGGTCCTTCTCAAACCGGACCGGGTCCATGATGTGCCAACGGTACAGACTGAAACGCGGCTGCGTTTCCGACTGGATCACCTGAGGCATGCCCGCGTACGCCGTGTTGAATTCCTGGTACTCGCGCGTCCCCGGCTTGTGGAAACCGTACGAGCCGCAGAAGTAATCCTCCGTCCCAGTGCCGCAGATCGTTGGAAATTTCTCGTCGCCGTCCATGAAGAACTTGATCTCGCCTTCGCCCCACCAGCCCGGGCTGTTCGAGCCCCACGTCATATATGTCCCGATGTAGTGGCCCCGTCCTCGCACGCCTTCGATAATGGTGTAGTCCGTCTTATCGGGGAGCGGATTGACCCGGCGGAACTGCGCGTGGAAGTACGCCATATCCTTTGGAACGGCGGTCAACGTGTAGTCGATCTGGTAGTACAGGACCATCGACCTCTCGGCCATGTTGGTCATCGTAATCTTGAAACTCTTGCGAAACGGCATCATCCAATAGCAGTTGAATCCGCTGCCGGGATTCACGCAAACGGCTAACGAGTTCACCGGGGTATACTCCCCGCAGCCGCATGCAAAGAAATCGCCCGCCGGGCATTCCACGGACGGATTCTCTTCGCCGTCCCAGTACATCCGCAGAATGTTGAGGCGGTTGTTCCCCGTCGGCGTCATCCAGATATGCTGGATCGCCCCGGCGCCCTGGACGTCGGCCATGATAAAGGTCTGGCCGGGTACTATCCGGACCGACGGAGAGACCTTCCAGCCCTGGCCCAGTTCGCGGGCCGCCTTCGCTCCCGTGCCTTCGGTGGCCATGCCACCCTTACCCTTCTCACCGGTGAAGTTCTCCGGGCTGATGGAGCGCGTCTGGGCGGCCGACAAGCGGGGCAGACTCCCCAGATTCATTGTCAAACCATCAAACTCTTCTGTTTCCGCACACAGATCGCTCGCTGATACGGCAACAGCCAACACAATACAAAGCGCGCAGACATTGAATTTCGCTGTCCATCTTTCCACACGTTCCATGATATCTCCTTTCATGATTGGTGATCTACTCTTCGGACAACTCGATGCCTCGCAGCACTAACCGGTCGAAGCGGTAGGGCGACTCGTGAGCTGCCCAGGCCATACCGCGGAGCAACAGAATCCGGACATACGGATCATCGAACGTCCAGGTGTAGTGCCCAAGTATACAACTGAAAACGCGCCCCTTACCGTACTCATAGGCATAGAACATCGGCTCCGGCCGGGTTTGCTCGGAATCCTTGCTGATCGTCTCCTCGGACGTCGCCAATATCGTAACCTTGCTGCGGTCTCCCTTCAAAGGCCAATACGCCTCGTCCAGCACGTGAATCGTTTCGGGCAGTCCCAGGCAAATCGGATGGTCCGGCGCGGTAATCCTCAAATCCATTTCCCCGTGACGCCAGCGCGTGTAATCGTACTCCCATGCCAATCCCATGACCTTTGCCGCCTCCTCCACGATATCCTGGCCTTTGGGGATGATCACCGCCGGGTGCACAATGACATAGCCTCCGCCGCGACGGAGGAAGTCCTCGAGTTGCTCAAGTTTCTCTTCGTCATACTGCACATAACAGAAAGCCACGACCAGATCGGCTGTTTTGAATTGTTCCTTGCTCGGCCATCCGTTGGCCATTGAGACGTTCACTTTCGGCGCTCCGGCCGATCCTCGTGAACGCTTGCCCTTCGGCGGTGGGCCATAGAGATTGACCTGTTTGGCCTTCCCGGCTTTCTTGCCGCCGAGCAGAACGGCCCATCGCTTTTGCCAGAGAGGATAGTCGTGCTCATTTTCCCCGTGGTCTTTTTTGATGGCGACGAGGACAACATTCAGTTCCTGTAACTTTCGCGCCGGCGGCGCTTTCGGCGCCTTGGCAAGAACGGCTTCGACTTCGCTCCGGCTGCGAGGCTTCGGGGCCTCTACCGCGGATAAGATCGAGTTAATTCCCAATACAATAAGGATAGAGATAATCGCTTTGCTTTTCATAGTGTTTTCCTTTCAATTCATAGCACTCATATCAAGATGGGCTTCACTCTATTACCGCTTATATGGCAAAAACGCAGATGCGAGTCAATATCACCCCCGTTACGATAAATTGCAAGCAGAAATTAGACCAGCGATGGGTCTGAGCCGTGAAAATCTACTGCCGGAGCGCACCAATCAGCGCTGCGACGGTCGCCAGTGTGAGATGTATCCAAGGACCTCTGACCTTGCGTTGCGGTCCCTACTCTGGTAACATGCCTGAGTGGTCAACAGAATCGAATTGGGGGAAACGGAAAGGAGTTGCTATGGCAAAACGAACTTCAGACCACCCGACGCTTTTTACTGTGATGACTATCTTGCTCATCGGCGGTTATGTGATGTCTTTTCAGAATGTCGCCTCAGCGGGGGAGGAGCGCATTGACGAGAATCGAGTCAAGCAAATCGCTGCGTTACTTGCCGATAAGCCCGCTGGGTTTGGCGTGCCTATTAGCAACCGGCGCGTCTGGGCAGAGCTTGCCGGGAAGGATTCGTTCAAGCGAGCGCCCTCTGACGCCGAAAGGCTACTGAATACGCCGATTCCCGAGCAGTCCGACGAGCTTTACCTGGACTTCAGCCGGACCGGCAACCGAACGCGCTGGCAGAGGGTGGCCGGGCGGCGCCGAGGACGAATCCAGACGCTGACGTTGGCCGAATGTCTGGAGAATAAGGGGCGTTTTATGCCGGCGTTCGGAGAAATTGTTCGAGCGATCTGCTCCGAACGGACCTGGGTCATGCCGGCTCACGACAGGAGTCTGACCAATTTTCACGGCAAAACCGTTGATATCGACCTCGGCTCTTCGGCGCTGGGCTGGTCGCTGGCGACGGCGGATTACCTGCTGGCCGACCGAATCGATCCTGAAACTCGCCGCCTCATTCGCAACAACCTCGATCGACGCATCTTTGAGCCTTATCGGGACATGGTGCAGGGCAAGCGCGAGAAGAACTGGTGGATGACGGGGACGAACAACTGGAACGCCGTGTGCCTTGCCAATGTCACCGGCGCGGCACTGGCGGTGATCGATTTGCGCGAAGACCGAGCCTTCTTCGTCGCGGCGGCGGAAAACTACTCGAAGAATTTCCTCGCAGGATTCACCGACGACGGCTATTGCTCCGAGGGCCTCGGCTACTGGAACTACGGCTTCGGCTATTATGCCATGCTGTGTGAAGCGATCCATCAAGCGACGGGCGGCAAGGTAGACCTGCTGCAAGAGGCCAAGGCAAAACAGGCCGCTACGTTCGGCTTGAAGATCGAGATTATCAACGATGTCTATCCCGCCTTCGCTGACTGCTCGATCCGCGCCAGGCCCAGCGCCCGGCTGATGTACTACATCAGCCGGCGCCTTGGTTTAGGCTGGCGCCGCTGGGAGCAATTCGACGCCGTCTCTCCGAGCGGTTCTCTCTACCAGAGCATGATGTATAGCTTCCCCAACGCCGCGAGCAGAGCGGCGCCCGCTCGAAGCGACTCAAAAGGCCCCGGCATCCGGTCCTGGTTCGATGAGGCCGGGATATTGATCTGTCGGCCGGCTCCGAGCTCGTCTTCGCGATTCGCCGTTGCGCTCAAGGGGGGCCACAATAACGAGCATCACAACCACAATGACGTCGGCTCTTTTGTCGTCGTATTGGGTGGTGAACCGCTGTTGCTTGATCCCGGCGGTGAGGTCTATACGGCGCGCACGTTCAGTAGTCGCCGCTACGAAAGCAACGTGCTGAATTCCTTTGGCCATCCCGTCCCCCGTGTGGCGGACAAATTGCAGCGAACCGGCAGGCAGGCCCGCGGCCGGGTGATTCGTCACAACTTTACTGACGACACTGATACGCTGGTCCTGGATATCGCATCGGCCTACGATGTTCCGGAGCTTAAGAAGCTCGAGCGCACGTTCGTCTATTCGCGAACTGGGGCTGGCTCATTGACCGTCACGGACGAGGTCGCCTTCTCCCAACCCAGCAGTTTCGACACAGCTCTGATCACTTTCGATACGTGGAAGAAGCTTTCCGGATCAGCATTGATCGTCCGTGACGAGAATCAGTCGCTTCGTGTGGACATCGCGGTGACTGGCGCCGAGTTCGAGATTCAGCCGGAGACCATCAAGGAAGATCTCAGCGTTCGCAAAGATCCCACCCGGCTGGGCATCCATCTGACGCGGCCCGTCGATCATGCCGCTGTAAAACTGACGATTAGACCTAATCCAAATTGAGCGTAACCTGAAATAGATCGTCTGACAGGAGAATAAAAAATGGAATCGATGAATCGAAGAGGATTTTTACGAAATTCGATAGGCGCCGCTACGACCTTCACGATCTTGTCCGGGAGCACAACCTCGGCGGCGCAGAACAAGGTCATCCTGGGGATCATGGGGGTCGGCGGTCGGGGCCGGGCGCTCTTGACGAGCCTCGTGAAGCGCTCTGACGTCAGGATCAAATATATCTGTGACGCCGACAGCCGGAGCTACGGCCCGGCGGCGGAGATCGTGATGGAAGGCCACGAGTACCGGCCCAAGTTCGTGCAGGATTTCAGAAAGATGCTGGACGACCCGGAGGTCGATGCGATCATCATCGCGACGTCCGACCGCTGGCATGCGCTGGGGACGATCATGGCCTGTCAGGCGGGAAAAGACGTTTTTGTGGAAAAGCCGCTCTCGCTGAGCATTTGGGACGGCCGAAAGATGGTCGAGGCGGCCCGCAAGTACCGCCGGGTGGTCCAAGTGGGTATGCAGAGCCGCAGCGCGCCGTACACCCAAAAGGCGGCCGACTACATCCGCAGCGGCAAACTCGGTGACGTTTATCTGGCCCGCGTCTTCCTGATGCAGAATTCCCCGCCTATTCATGTTGCCGATGTCCAACCGGTGCCGGAGAGCATCAATTACGACTTATGGTGCGGCCCGTCGCCCATGCTGCCCTACCGTCCCGGCCGGTGGTTCTGGCGGCTGTGGGATTTTTACGTAGGCTACATCATGGCCGATATGATTCATCAGATCGACCTGACGCGATACCTCGTCGATAAAAAATATCCCGATACTGCGTGTAATGCCGGCGGCGTTTACCACTTCGACGATGGCCGGGAGCAACCGGACACGCAATTCGCGACGCTGGAGTTTGGTAAGCTCACGATGCTCTTCGAGGCCTCTCTCTGGTCGCCGTACATGCACCGAATCGTCCACTTGCAGGACAAGACCAAGTTTCCCGATTGGCCTTTCTCTGCGACGAAGGTTGAGATCTGCGGGAGCAAGGGCTTCATGTGCTTCGGCCGGCATGGCGGCGGATGGCAGGTTTTCGAGGGAGACGCCAGCGTCCGCGAAAGTAAGGCCGTCGTCTCGGAACCGGCGACGGTCAAGTTCGGCAGCATCATCGACCTTCATTTTGAAGACTTCATAGACTGTATCCGCACGCGAAAGAAGCCGAAGGCGGATGTCGAAGAAGCTCACTATTCGATGACCCTGTGTCACCTGGCCAACATCTCGTATCGTCTCGGAAACCGCAAGCTGGCGTTCGACGGCGACAACGAAAGGTTCGTCAACGACGCCGAGGCCAACAAATACCTGAAGGCCAACTACAGAGAACCCTGGGGCATCCCGGAAACGGTGTGAGATTGGGCTATGCCGGCCGCTACGGATTGAGGCTTCGGAGAGTCTCTTCCAAAGACAGTTCGGCGTAACAGATGCTGGTGTCGGCGGCGCCGTAGTAAATCCTAAGCGCGCCGTCTTCGCAGAGCAGCCCGCAGCTAAAGACGACGTTGCCGAAGAAACCGCTGCACTCGTAGTCCGTTTCAGGCTCGAAGATCGGTTCTGGCGATCTGGCCCGGATTTGCCACGGCTCGGCACCGTCGAGCAGCACCGCCCCGAGGCAATAACGATTGCTTTGGTCTACTCCGTGATAGACTTCCAGCCAGCCTTGCTCGGTCCTGACCGGCACGGCTCCGGCGCCGACCTTGGCCTCATCCCAGCAGCCGGCCTGAGGTCCGAACAGATGGCGATGGTTTCCCCAGGCAGCCAGATCGGGTGACTCTGCGAGCCAGATATCCTGCCTCTCGAAAAGAGACGAGACCGGCCGGTGCAGGGCGTAGAACCTGCCCGCGATTCGCTCGGGAAACAACACGACATCCTTGTTCTCTGGATAGAAAATGACGCCGTGACGCTGGAACGAATTAAAATCTCTCGTTGATATGAGGCAGGTCGTCACGCCAAGAGGAGAGACCGCGACGTAGTTGATGTAGTAGGTGCCGTCAATGAGGCTGATCCTGGGGTCTTCGAGCCCGAAGGTCTCATAGTCGGTCGCCGGGCCGATGGCAGGGGCATCGTCAATCTCGAAGCAGGTGCGGTCTTGACTGCGCGCCAACCTCAGATGCGAAATGGATGTCAGGTAAGTCCCGGCCGGTGTTACGATAAGCCGCGGATCGGAAAAATCAATCGCCGGATCACTCTTTGAGAATTCCTTGATGACGATCTGTTTTTCGGCGACATCATAGACGGCCGCCAACGCGACATCCGGATTCTCATTGATCGGCCTTTCCGCGACGCGCAGGAGCAATATCACATCGCCTTCAAGACGAGCGACGCCGGCGTTGAAGACGCCGATCACCTCGAAGTCGTCCCTGGACGGCTTCACATCCTTCGGCGTGATGACAGGATTATGGGGCGAACGGAATGCTTTCACTTTGCGGCTCCTTCAATCTGCGCTCCCAAGGGTCACGTGCGATAGATCACGACCGTACAACTGGTCCGTTGATAATACCGGCTTATGCCGCCAGAAGCAAGGACGCGTGCCAGCGCCTGATGCGACCGGCAGCGAATTCCGAGGCATCTGAGAGCAACCTTGTAGGAATGACTCCATTTATGGTATAATGTAATGGGTCCATCTAGACGATTCTCCTCTTTATGAGACCGCAAGGCAAGATGTTATCCAGCGACACGAAATCTGAGGAGGCAGTGGGCAGGAAATGTTCAGACAAATAAGAGGCTTGGCATTCACTTTGTTCTTTGCCGCATGTCTGATCGGTTCTACAGAGACCCTCTGCTCTGGGCAAGTTCCGGCCCAACCGGTCGGGCAGCGGCGCCCGCCACAGGTCTTGCTGGTCATTAACGAGTTCATGGCATCGAACACCACCTTCATTGAGGACCCGCAGGGCCAATACGACGACTGGATCGAGATTCACAACTACGGTACCCACGCGACGGATATGGGCGGCATGTACCTGACGGACGATTTGCCCGTTCCGACCAAATGGCGGATTCCCGAGACGGATTCCGCCTCGACGACCGTCCCGGCAGGGGGCTATCTGCTGATATGGGCCGATGGCGACACGACCGGCGCCGGGCTGCATGCGAATTTCAGGCTCAGTGCCGGCGGCGAGGAAATCGGCTTGTTCGACACCGACGGCACGACGTTGATGGACAGCATCATCTTTGGCGAGCAGGTGACGGATATCTCCTACGGCCGCGATCCCGATGCCAGCGAGAACCTGCGTTTCTTCGGTCAGCCCACGCCCGGAGCAGCGAATATCGAGGCGTACGAAGGCTTTGTTGCCGACGTCCAATTCAGTCATAATCCGGGTCTCTACGACAGGCCATTCCGCGTGACACTCGCCACGGAGACCGCGGATGTCACCATCTACTACACGCTGGACGGCAGCGAGCCGTATGATCCCGACGCGGCGGGGCGGTTCCCGCGGGGCACGGTTTACACGGAACCCATTCTCGTTGCCGCGACGACCTGCCTGCGAGCCAAGGCGATTAGGACGGGCTGGAAGCCCTCCAATGTCGGGACGCGGGCGTACCTCTTCCCCGACCTAAATATCCACAGTTTCAGCTCCAACCTTCCGATCGCTATCATTGATACGTTTGGCGAACGCATCGGCCAATCGGCGCCGACGCCAGCCTTTGCCAGCTTTATCGACACCACGGTCGGGAGCCGGGCTCGAGTGACCGATCCACCGGTCTTTTCCGGCAGAGTGGGGATTGACATTCGGGGCAAGAGTTCGGCAGGCTTTGCCAAGAAGCAGTACCACCTCGAGACGTGGGACGAATACGACGAGGATAAGGACGTCTCCATCCTCGGCCTTCCCGCCGAATCCGACTGGATCCTGCAGGGTCCCTACTCGGACAAATCGCTGATTCGCAACTTCCTGGCGTACCGTTGGAGCGACGACATCGGCCGATACGCCGTGCGCACAAGGCTGATTGAGGTATTTCTAAACACGGGCGGCGGTGCAGTCTCGTCAGGTGATTACGTGGGTGTCTACGTGTTCATGGAGAGGATCAAACGCGGCGAGAATCGCGTTGACATCGCAGAGCTTGAGCCGGAACACGACGCCGAGCCGGAAATCACCGGCGGATACATGTTCAAGAAGGACAAGCTCGATTCCGGCGAGCCGACGTTCAGAACCAGCACGGGCCTGACGCTCATCTACGTCGAGCCGACGGGAGCCGAGATCACGCAGGCGCAGAAGGACTGGATCAGAGACTATCTTAACGAGTTCGAGGCGGCTTTGTATCGATCGAACTTCGCGGACCCGGTTAACGGGTACGCCAAGTACATCGACGTCGACTCCTTTATCGACCACCACATCGTCGTCGAGCTCTGCAAGAATATCGACGGCTTTCGCCTCAGCACGTACATGTTCAAGGACCGGGGCGGCAAGCTCAACATGGGGCCCGTCTGGGATTACAATCTCTCGCTCGGCAACGCCAACTACCTTCAGGGATGGATGCCCACCGGCTGGTACTACAGCCAGTTGAGCGACGGCGATTACCCCTGGTGGCGCCGCTTGTTCGAGGACCCGGCGTTCCGGCTGCGTTACGCCGACCGGTGGTTTGGATTGCGCAGCAATCTGTTCGCAACGCATCGCTTGCTGAGGGACGTTGATGATACGGCCACGCTGCTGGACGAAGCACAGGTCCGCAACTTCGAGCGCTGGCGCATCCTGGGCAGCTACGTCTGGCCCAATTGGTTTATCGCCAACACATATGATGAAGAAATCAACTGGATGAGGGGCTGGCTTGAAGATCGCCTTACTTGGATGGATAGCCAGATCGCTTCTGAGTTTGGCGCCGCGCCGCCGACGTTCAATCCGCAGGGC
>Ga0209427_10003078_pt1 | contig 19625 bp, 24 predicted proteins | sample DeeMarSWOR136_30_FD_187465 | JGI IMG/M metagenome (GOLD analysis project Ga0209427, IMG submission 187465) | Marine sediment microbial communities from White Oak River estuary, North Carolina - WOR-1-36_30 (SPAdes) (version 2) | ecosystem: Environmental > Aquatic > Marine > Intertidal zone >...
GACGGGAGAGAAAATCCCGGTCCAGCTTTCCGCGACGGTTCTCTTTGAGGAAAATGAAGAGAGTGGCGTGGTAAGCGCGATTAGGGATTTGAGGGAGATCCGGAGGCTTGAAGAGCAATTTGCGGATCAGACTCGAGTGCTCCAACAGCACAAAATGATTTCTTTGGGCAGGCTCGCCGCCAGTGTTGTGCACGAAATCAATAATCCCCTTGCAGGCATCCTGAATTATATTCGACTCATGATCAAAATTGTCAGCCGCGGCTCCACCCTGACGCCCGAAAATTTACAGAAATTTCAGAGGTATCTGGATCTGGTTCAGGGTGAGACGGCTCGTTGCTCCAGGATCGTCTCCAATCTGCTCGCCTTTTCTCGGCAATCCAAGTTGGAGTTCAGCGAGGTGAACATTAATGAGCTGTTGGAGAAATGCATCGTGCTGAGTCAGCACAAACTCAGCCTTCAAAATATAGAGATCAAGACCGATCTTAACCCAGGGCTTCCAAACGTTTCAGGAGACTTTAACCAGATCCAACAGTGCGTTATCAATCTCATCTTTAATGGCATTGATGCCATGCCCGATGGGGGTACACTCAGCATGAAGAGCGCCTTGAACGCGAACAAGGGAGTTGTGGAGATTGGGATCGGGGACACGGGATCCGGTATTGCCAAGGAAGATCTTCCCCATATTTTCGATCCCTTTTACAGCACCAAAACTGAAGGGAGTGGGTTAGGGCTGGGCCTTTCAACGGTCTATGGCATTATTGACCGGCATAAGGGAACGATTAGGGTGGATAGTGAGGTGGGGAAGGGCACTGTTTTTACGATCACCCTTCCGGTTCGCAGTGTGGAAACCTAATGCACTCTACTATAAATTTCAATACTATAAGATTGGGTCACAGAGCCCATGGAGCGATGCCCCATTCCTTCAAAACGATATCTAAGGCCTGCAGGGGAAGTGGTCTGAACTTTGGGGGTTTAAGAGGACTCTTTATAGGTCGGGACGGGACATTCTGCCAGGGATTTGTGGGCGTAAACCCTCAAAGATCAGACCACGGCGATGTGCAGTGGAATTTTTTTTGAAATATCATCTTTCAGGAACCGGCCATCACTCCAAACGATACGAATATATGATACAGGATACTGGGATCTGAGGTGGGGTGAGGGGGAGATAAACCCAAGGGCGGGTAGTGAACCCGCCCCGGGTGCAAATGGGGTCCTCAGGTAATCCTAGGTGCTTGACTGGGCCGGGACAGAGTTATTCTGATGGCTCTTTTTGCAGTTCTTCGATCCGGCTCTTAATGGCATCCAGTTCACCCTTGAGCGCTTCAGCCTCATCCTTGAGCATATTCATCTCATCCTCGGGGCCTGCGGTATACGGGCTAGCGTATGCGGGCCCATAAGCGGGCCCATAGGATCTTCCCCAGTCAGGGTAATATCCCCCCCAGCCAGAGCCCCTGCCCCAGCCAAACCATGGACCAAAGCCTCGTCTGAAACCCCTTCCTCGACCGAAGCCTCGACCGAAGCCCCGACCAAAGCCCCGGCCGTAACCGCGGCCAAAGCCTTGGCCGTAGAAAGGCCTGTATCCTGCGAAGGCAGGATTGCAGTAACCACGACCTCCTCCGGTCATGGGGCCAGCTCCTGCGGGACCTGTTCCGTCAAATCCTGGCATAGTAACACCTCCTTTCAAAATCTACCGCCCCAACCGCGGCGACGCCTTCCTCTTCCTGGGGGCGGCATCTGAAAATGTCCTCCTTCGATTCTAAGAATCTTACCCATAACCAGGGCATCAGCCACGACAGCCCTTGCATCGGCCAGAATCCTTCCAAAGGTCTGGCGTGAAACATTCATCATCGCAGCTGCTGTCTCCTGGTCCAGACCCTGAAAATCGCTCAGTCTGATGGCCTCAAGGCCCTCTATAGCAAGGAAAACCTCTTCCCTCCCCCAGGGGGGCATCCTGCTGGGAATGAAGGCCTCGACAATAGGGCGTCCCTGAACAAATCTGAGTTTTCTGGGTCTAGGCATGGATGGCCTCTAATTATGAGCTTACGCTCATAATATAATCAGATAGCTTTGAATGTCAAGCTAAATTTTTGAGCATAAGACCATTTCTTTTTTTAGGGAGTGTTTTTGGGCGGTGGGTTACACACGATCTGGCCCATGAGATGGGGTCTATCTCAACAGGGTCAGGCGTCTGACGCCCCTGATTTGTCTGAAGTTTGCTCCCTCACTCACACACCGCAAAGCCAGCTCAGGATCTACGACTCTTGTGCCGGAAACGGCATCCATCCCATAGTCGAACAAAATGGGTGAGAGGGGTGCTGTATCTCCTAACACCAATACGTAAGCCTTGGGGTCGCAAAGCTGCAGCAAATTTTCTAAAGTATGATTGGTAAAGGCCGTCCCGGTGATCCCAACAACATCCGCCTGGGGGATCAGGTCTTCAGCCTCCTCTTCAGTGAAATCGTCTTCCCGTGGATTTTTTTCAATGACCCAGAGCGTTTTCGCGATTTCACGGATTTTGGGGATAAAGGGGAAGTGCCCCACAATAGCGATCTTTTTCCCTTGCCCCTTCTCAGCTATAAGCTCACGGGCGTTGAGTTCGACACAACTTTCCAGATCAATGTGCAGGAGGGAATTGATGGTTGCCATGCCAATGGCTGCCTCAAGGATGCTTTCTGAGTAAGCCATTTGGGCCAGCTCTAGGGCACTCTTGTGCACCAAGATCCCCGGTTCCTTCACTAGAGGCCGTTCCTCCTGTCGCAAGGCATCTTGTGGAAGGGTTGATGCCAGCCCACAGTGACGCGTGAGAACCCCGGTATGAAAGACCCCTTGGCGCACATCTCTTACACCGGCTTCTAGATCAAGCGCTGAAATTAAATCATCAAGTATCTTCATGCACTCTCATCCTATCCGTGAGTTTCACATCAGAAGGCCTCCCCCACCTTCCAGACCTCCCACACCTTGCCCACAAGATCGGGGCCTGGGGTGAGGGTTGGCTTACCGGGTTGCCATCCAGAGGGCGTGGCCTCTGCGCCCTTGGTCTTTCGAACATGTTGAAAGGCCTTGACTTGGCGGATCAACTCCGCAACATTTCGGCCCACGGGCGGTGTCAGGGTCTCGATGGCCTGGACGACACCGTCGGGGTCAATGATGAAACGACCTCTCATCTCAACGCCGGCATTCTCATCATAGACGCCATATACCTTGCCCACATTTCCTGGCCCATCTGAGAGCATGGGGAAAGGGACGCCACCATCCACCATTTTAGACAGTTCATTGTCCTGCCACATCTTGTGTACAAAATGGCTATCCACACTCACAGAGAGGATTTCTGCGCCGAGCTCCTGTATTTCCTTGTACTTGGACGCAACTGCGGCCAACTCCGTGGCTCAGACAAAGGTGAAATCTCCAGGATAGAAACAGAGGATAACCCATTTGCCCAGATAATCTGAAAGCTTGACCTGACCAAACTTCCCATCCTGGTACGCCGGTGCCTCAAAATCCGGGGCCTTCTGGCCCACTCTAACGACAGACATGGTGACCTCCTTTTCCATTTGGGTTTGCCCTTCAGATGACTCCTTTTTGGCTTTTTCACCCACCTTTGCCCCGGTGGGCTTTCCACACCCAACCTTGAGATCTTTCATTCAATCACCTCCTTAGCATTGCTTTTCATAATCACCGTCACAAAACATCAAGGATTTCACCCCCTCTCCCCCTTCAGAGGCTGAGTCTTAATCCGTCGTCGCAGCCAAGGCTGCGAAGCAGCTATGAGCCAGGATCCAGAACAGATTAGGTATATTTACATTTCTCTGGATTCCGGATCTCGTTTGCTTTGCGAACTCGTCTGGAATGAGGGCCTAAATGTATTACGACACAGCCTCTCTGAGCATGGTCAGAGATAATTGCCTTTGCCCAGATTCTACCCAACGCTACTTCTAAGTCGGGTTATCCCTTGATAACCAATGTTCCCCCAAAAGTTTCAACATCTAGTCAGAACTTTATCCTCCCAATGGAACATCAATGTTCCGTTAGGAGCAAGATTAGGGCATCTTGAGGGTTTTTCTCGTGAGGTAATCTCTTTTTCAGGTCCTTCCACTCTCAAATTTAACCCTTGAAAGAGATCAGATCGGGCACTTGAAAAAATTTTTAAACAGCTCCCCAGGCATCTTTTTCTTTCTTTCTCTCAAGTTTTTTGCGATATCTATCCCTTAATTCTCTCTTTAATATTTTATAGCCTCCTCCCATCATCGGCATTTCAGAGATGTTTATAAAATCAACCGATTTCGGTTTTTTATATGAAGCCATTCTTTCTTTGCAAAAGTCAATAATTTCTTGCTCTGTTACTTTTTCACCCCCCTTTTTTACTATAACCGCTTTGACAGCCTCACCCCACTCCTCATCAGGCACGCCAATCACGCAAACGACATGAACCGCAGGATGAGAAGATATGACGTCTTCAACTTCCCTTGGATAAACATTTAACCCCCCAGTAACAACCATATCTTTCTTCCTATCAATTACATAATAGAATCCATCTTCATCAACTCGGACCATATCTCCCGAATACCACCAGCCATCGCGGAAGTCTGCAGCTTCAGGTTTATTCCAATACCCATCTGCTACTGCTTCTCCTCGAATAGCTAATTCGCCAATACCTCCTGGCATGACTTCTTTGCTTTCATCATCAACTACCTTCGTTTGATAGCCAAGACAGGCCCTTCCAATTGAGGTCAATCTTTTTGCTAAAGGACCGTCAAGGCTCACTTCCTGTGGCCGTAGTATTGTTCCCAATAGGGCTGTTTCAGTTGTCCCATAAAGTTGAATAAACTTTTCTCCAAAATACTTGGCTCCTTCTTTCAACAGTTCTGCAGATATTGGGGCAGCCGAAGTAAACCAATGCTCTATGCTTGAAAAGTCAGTATCTTCTGCATCAGGATGTCGGATTACCCTTGCAAGCAATGTTGGACTGAACTGTGTGAATGTTATTTTTTCCTTATTAATAATATCTAAGACTTTTCTCGGATCTGGGTCAGTAACAATCATCGAGCATCCACGTACTGTTGATGCAATGGTCAGTCCTGTGCCTCCAGAGGTATGCATAGGCATAAGAAGAGCCCATCTGGTGTAAGGATGAATCCCCAGTTCACCTGCCCAGATTGTGGCACTGAAGGTCCATTTTCTATGTGTGAGCGGAACGCCTTTCGGTTTGCCAGTAGTTCCGCTTGTATATATAAGAGTAGCAATATCATCTTCTTTAACATCAACTGTCGGTTCATTTATTTCTCCCTCCTTAATGAGTGTATCGAAATCATACTCACATGGTTTTTCCTCCCCTATCCCTATGAAATATTCAACAGAATCAAGCTTAGACTGAATGGATTTTATTTTTTTCTCATAGATATCTGCATCAGCGATAAAACCCCTTGCTTGACTATCTTGAATCAGGTAGGTGATTTCATTTGCCATAAATGTTCGATCCGTTGGAGCTATTGCAATTCCTACTTTAGTAAGAGCCAGTAACGACAATATATGTCCCATTCCAGTACCTGTCTGTACAGCAACCCTGTCACCTCTTTTTAAACCCAAGGAAATAAAACTATTTGCTAAGCGATTTACGACCTCAAAAAGTTCTTTATATGTGTAGTTCGTTCCGATTGGAAAATGTTTTCCGTACATGTCTTGAAATGCCAATTTATCTGGATAGTTTCTGGCACACCTTTTTAAGGCATCTCCTATTAACATATTCCCAACTCCTTTCTATCCACAGTAAATGGCGGTATCGGGGGGGGACAGGTTTTGTGCAGTTTGCTGACCCCTTACTTTTTTTCAAGTCCTTTCATTTCTCAGTTTGGAGCTTTAAAAGACATCAGATTGATCTAATGGCTTGGGCTTGACCATTTTATCCATCAAATTGTATATTGATCACAAACTTTTTTGAAACATTGCAGATGCCTGAACAATGCAATGCTTAAAGCTCTCAAGAATCCTTTCCTTTTCAGCCTCCCCCCCTAAGGCGTAAGCTCCAAATTTCAGTCTTAATTTTTTGCAATCCGTTTAGAGTGTTATCTGCAGCATTTTTATGATAAAGGCGAGCTAATCAAAGAAAGCAGAGGGGAAATATTCATGAAAAAATTATCAGTATCAGTATTAGTTATGTTGGGGGTTCTCCTTTATGTAGGTACCGCTGTTGCTGAACTAAATCTAAGGGGTTACAGAGCCCTAGAGGATTACAGAGCAAAAAGCTTAGATGAAGCAAAAATTGTTAAGCTACTTCTTGATTATCAAAAGGCGTACAATTTATATGACCCTAAAAGAGTTCTTGCAGTATATTTACCAGGGGCCATAATTAAGGCAGGAATGAAAGATGACAGATCCGATCATATGGTTACTAAAGAAGAATATTTCGGTATCCTTACTGACAAGCTCACCAAATGGAAAATGTACAGCTTTAAATTAAAATTGTTTACACCCAAAAAAACAAATGTGGAAGGGAACAATGCGAAATTGGACGTTCCTTTTATACTCTATAGCATTCCTCAAGATTATTGGGAAAAAGGTATATTCAATTTCGATTTTAGAAAAGTAGATTCCGGATGGTTTATTAGCAGAAATACATGGAAAATCCTGGACCTCTTTTATAATCCATAAGCTTGATTAAGTGAGCACAACGTCTCTTAATTATACAGCTTCTCCCCCGTGAGGATTATCCCTACCGGTATTCGGATTATCCTACCATCTACTTCACTCGGTTTTCCGCTTTAAGAAATACCCATCCGGGTCACATTCCTCCCGCAAGAGTCTTAAATCTTCCTCATTCGGTTCTTTCATCTCCTTTAAGTCCGGAGAAATCAGGAGTTCAAAGCTTACCAGTTCCTGGATATCATCTGCAGTTTTTCCAGGTAAAACCTCCAGCAGCATCATCCGATGGGTATCTTTGTCAAAGCCGAACAGGGCCTGGTTGGTAATAACCCTGTAAGGCCCGGATCCCATAACCCCGGCTTTTTTGCGGTAATCCGGCGAGCCGTCACCGAAACCGATGCTGGTTACGAAATCGAGTTTCTCAACAAACCGTCTTTTCTCAAGGGCCATTATTGAAATGGTTTTTTCGCAGTTGGCTGCCATGGCGCCAGCCCCGCCGCTTCCAGGAAAACGCGTTTTTGACTTACTGTAAGTGCCGCCCTGAAAGTGGGAGTTGATGTTGCCATACATGTCGATCTGAGCGCCACCTATAAACGCATAGTCTGAATAGCCTCTTTGGGTTAATTCGAACGCAGCGCATAGTCCCTTGGCGAAAACGGCCTTACGAAACGCCCGGGTGTCTCCGACCGATAGCGGCATTCCCTGTTCAAGAATGGCGGCCAGAGAACCGGCTTCAAAAATCATGTTGAGATGCGGTGCATGGGTTAGCTGTGCAAACATCGCGCCGATTATCGGCAATCCCGTGCCGACAAATACAATGGTTTCATCCTCCAGTACCCTTGCCCCCGTATAGGCGATCATCTCAAATGGACCGTAATCAGACATTATCCTTGCTCCTCAAAAAATTGTTTCGCTATTCAAGGATTTTCGGTTGTTCGCCATCCATGTGCCTGAGCTCTCTCAACTTCTCTTCTGGCATTTTTTTCAAGTAATCATCAAAGGTCTCGCAGCCAAAAATATAGGTGTCATAGTATTTTTTGAGCTTGTCCTTATTACCAGTTTTTCTGAATTCATCGGAAATGCTTCGAAATTCCAGGAAGGTAGGCATATCAAACCAGTAATATCCATAAGATGCGCCAGGCGTAGACCCAAAAGGCTGCTCTACCACTGCATCAACGGCAGGATATGGGATTTCAGTAAGGTTTGGATAATGGCGCATAGTATCATTGGAAATAATCTGCTCAGCGGTCACAATGGTGTTAACTGCTGCCTGAGCAATTTCAGGACAGGTGCACAGGGCCCCAAAGATGCGGCAGTTGCCATACATATCTGCTGCGGATACGTGTAAGATGCCGACATCTGGATGACATGCAGGAACAAGATATATATTCTCTTTGGTAAATGGACATTCTACCATCTTCCCTCTATTCACCAGCTCCATATCAGTACCGCCATGATCCCGCGTCGGTATGAATGGAATCCCCATTGCTCCTGCCTTGAACCGGGCAGACATCCCATAGTTGGTGTAGTCGTCAAGTTCTACCATGCCATTGCTTGTAAGGTATCGCAGAAGCGGCGCGATCCCAATGACTTCATAGCCGTACCAGGCCAGTTCAATACGCCTTATTGATACATGGCCTGGATTTAAAATCATTGCACCAGCAAGCAGTTCGCAGCAGATTGAGTTTGACTGAAATGACAGGGTCAAATCTCGGGCGCCATGCCGGATGATTTCATGGATAATGGCCACCGGAACGCGAGTGTTGACAAACCCCCCGATGCCGAGGTTGATTCCGTCTTTGATGTATTGGGCTACGGCTTCCTTCAAGGTTGTGCGCTTGTCGTGCAAACCCTTTTTCTTGGCAACGGCTTTGGCTCTGGCCTCACTGGGCGTCGGACCCCAAAATTCGAAGGGTGTATTGGCTTTCTTTTCAATTTCCGCTTGGTCTAAGGACGTCACGGCCCTGATGCCGGAACATGCTTCAACGTTCATACTGTTTTCCCTCCACCGAGCTATTATTGTATTAATAGATTGAAGGTCTTAGCATCTAATAACCCTTACTTGGACGTATTGCCTTCTCCAGGGGCAGACACAAGGCGCGCTATCCGTATTTGGCGGAAGAAGCGGATATTCTACCCAGAAAATTATCGCAGTAGTATCTTCCCTGAGTCAGACGGGCGGCCTAAGGTACCATGTTCTCAGTTTTGTTGGCCATCTGAAAGTCTGTTTGGGGTGGACTAGCCATTCCAGGGCATCATAGATCTTTTCTTGGCATGGCTTTTTTGCTTCTTTTGTGAAAAATGAAAAGAGTGTTTAAGAAAAGTTGACAAGAAAGAGACTAGGTGCATCCGCAAAGTGAAGCAAGCCTAGATTTGTAATCTGCCTCCGCGAGTTTCCACCATTGCTTATTCAGTGAAGGCAAACTTGATAGAGATTGAGTATTAAGCTCATGCGGGTGCCCACACGGAAAGCACCGATCGAAAATCACTTCTTTGTTTACGTCGTTGGTTTCTTCAGGAATTAATTCGTCACTTTGCACCTGATCTCTCTTCGCTTCACCAGCAAAGACGACGGCTAAAACATTGAGCTTGGCATCATTTGTTGTATAGGATTGGAGACTGTTATTCCCATCATAAACGAATTCAAAACCGGTTTCACGGGTCATAATTATTCGGTACGGCTGGATTTTGCTGTAATTGGCATAGAGTCCCAAGATTCGATCATATAAGGAGTAGCCAAGATCCCATCCCGGGACGTCCCTATCTTTTTCGCCTTTATGAAAACGTCTTTTTTTCTTGAAAGGTCTACACTCCAGAATTATCTCTTTGTGAAATATCGTCCGGATTCGGTCCAGGGATTCTAGTTTGAATAGAGCCTGGTTATTCTCCGAGTCTAATGTAAACTCTAAGATGGCCACTTTGAAAAGTAGGTCAGGTATCTCGGTATAGTATTCGAACTTTGGCGTGTTTGAGTCATCAAAAAAAGGGCTTTGAATAAAGATTTGTTCTTCGAATGAAAAGTGGTCGAAAATCTCGTTGTTAGGAAAGGGGTAAAACCTTACCGCGAAAAGGCCGGTGCACAATTCCCGGCCTTTTGAATCGCGGATAAAGGTATCTTCCAATCGCAGCTCATGCACACCGGGTGCGGAATCGATCCAAAAATACCAGGCGGGTGGTCCGTCTGCCCATACTGGGCTGACCCCGGTGAGGTGGAGAACCTGTTTGACCTCTTCAAACCATGAGGCTGTAATCAACATATTCTCGATTCGACTACGAAAAAAACTCTCCAAATCCACTCTATGAGCTCTCCTTTTTCTTGAGCAGTTCTTTTACGATCTCGTTCTTTTCCCTGCCCTCCGTCTTGATCCCAGCCTTCCGAGCGCTATCGAGCAAGATCTCATCCGGATAAGCCAGCGTTAAGGCGTGACTGGACTCGTAGGATTCGAAAAACTTCTCAAAATTTGCTTCTTCTTCAGCCGATTTAACGCCGTCTTGAAAGCTCGCTATTGCCTTGCCCGCAATTTGAAGTATATATTTTGAGAAGAAAAGCCTCTTGTTTTTGTCCACCATATATTCATCTCAATCGTTAACGTCTTTTTAAGGGCCATCCATCAAAAAAACCGGACTGAATCATAACGACGCTCAGAAAGAGTATGGTCCACACCAGTGGCGTGTCCTCGGGCTGACCGAAACCAGGGACCTTTCCGAGGAGTGTAACCGTAGCCGCCGAGTAATAGAACAGGTGGAAAAGTATCCCACCGGCAATGGCTATAGCGGTCCGGATGATGGCTCTTGGCCAAAGTCCACGCATGTTGGGAAAGTTATTGAAATAGGTTTTGAGAATAAAGGCGGCCAGGATAAAAAAGCCACTTACCTCTCCCACATGGAGGTAGCGGAAATAGGGAGCATCCGTATACTGGCCCCCTTCAAAGGGTGTGTCCCAGAACCAATTCATGATCACATAAAGAATGAGCAACGTGACAATGCCCAAGGCCAGGGTTACGACGAAGGTGACCACCCCCTTGAGGAATGTCCCTTCTCCATCCTTTTCCAACAATTTCCAAGGATATCCCTCCCATAGCAGATCAGAAAAAACGATCCATCCCAAACTTGATATGGCTAGTCCTAGGCCAAAGTACGCACTGCCCGTGCCTGTAAAGGAGGCCCACCAGGCCGCCACGCCTGCCTTGGTTTGAGGGGGATAGAAGAGATAGCACACATTTGGGTGGAACAAGACCGCATAAACGATCGTGGTAAAGAATATAATGGTAGCGAATTTGGACCATGCAAGGAGCCCTCGCTCCACCTTGTGCCAGGGCCAGCGGCCAAAACCAACGCTCCAAAACAGGGCGAGCCATAGAAAAGCGGTGAAAAAGTAAACCAGGGCCATGCAGGCGCTCTCTCGAGCGATATAGAGATCGGAGCCCATCCCTCCTGCCGCCATTATGGATTTAGGGCTAAAATATGCAACGCCAAATTTTCCGATAAAACCCCAAAACACCACATAAAACAAGAATAGCATCAGGATAAAAGAGACAACGGTCAAAGTTATCCCTCTGGGAATCACACTGAGTTTCTCTGACGGGCTTTCCGGAAAAGGGTAGTAGTCGGCGACATTAATCATGAGCACGATGGCGGTAAGGAAACAAACGATCAAGGAAAAGCCATACATGGGGCTGTAAAGTTTCACCGGCCCTTTGGGGTGCATAAAGATATACCACAACAGCAATACGATCCCAAATATGATCGCAAAGTTTATGAGGCCAAAGATATAATTAAATTTTTTCGCCTGGTCTGCGCCTTCATTCATCACTCCCCCTCCTTTCTCATTTGTGCATTAACTGAAACATATCTCTTGTCATTATCGGGAATGGGTCACATTGAAATCCGGATATAGAAGGGAAAGAAAGCAATGCTCTGTGCTCTCCTTTCCCTTCTCTCCAAGATATGTCTTGATTCCTGCTTACAATAGCCTTTGGTTAAAACGTAATTGAGTCTCCATTGGTCAAGAAGACATTCGATTTCTTGGCCACCGTTGAAATCTTTTTATATTCCCTAAATTTATCAGATCCTTTGACAATGGCCACACCCGCCTCTCTCGCCCTCTCAGCCCAGATCCAGCCGGTACAGTGATTGCAACCAATCTTCCTGAGTTTAAAGGCCTTCACCCCTTTGATGACATCATCAAACTTGGGGTCCCAGTTTTCAAAGACGCTAATGTGAAGCCCCCCATAGCAACCATAAGGCTCATAGCCTTTAATGTTCCTCCTGGCCCAGGCATTGAGAGTCAAGATCCCAGGGTGGCAGCACCCGGTCACTGTGACAACCCCCTTGTCCTTCACCTTGAAGTACAATACATTTTCACCTCGGACCCGCAATAGGATGGGAACATCAAACATTCTCAAGGCGACACCGGGCATAAGCTTGTAGATGCCGTCACCGTTTTCGCCTTGGGTCTTTGTTAAGACCAATTTCCCTTTGTGGGGATAATCATTCTTGCAAATATGGACTGCCTCACCAGCCTTGTTCTTGGGTGCGAAGGCTGCCTTGTCCTGCAGAAGAGCCTTATCCTCCGGATACCATGTCTCAGGGATATACATGGGGATATCAGGTTTGTGCTTTAAGGTGGATTCGATGGCCCAGTAATGGTCCAGATGACAGTGACTTATGATCAGGGCTTCAATCTCCCCGCTTTTCAGCATGGGGGGGATATTATTCTTCTCCTCAAAGATATAATCCATCCACTCGGTGTTCCAGCCTGAATCCAATAAAAGCTTTCTTTCATCGCCCTCGAGCGTTGTCACTGTTACCAGGGCTGAGTAACCCCCAGCATTTTCCCAGCTCCAAGGAGTGTTATACTGGCTTACAGCGGCTCCACCCCCCGCAACCAATTCGTTTTTGAGTGTGGTGTTGTCAAACCAGCTCGTTTCCGTGAGAACGTCGACCTTCACGCCCTTGACCTCGCCGAAGTCGACTTTCTTTGCGGCTTCTGCTTTTCTTGGAAGCACGCCACTCATTGGCCCTGCTACCGAAGCTGCAATACCGGCAGTTGCCATAGACTTGAGAAATGATCTTCTATCTTGTTTCATAGCCCTCCTCCTATCTCTTTTGTTTGAATCCAAAAAAACTATCAGACAATCCTTAGAACTTAAGTTTTATGGCAAGTTCCAGGCGATCCTGCCTTTCAGGTTGGTTGTGTCCCTTGTCCAGGTCTAGCCAGCTTCTTTTTGCGTTAGTCCAATTCCGTATAGGAGACACTAACGTCAAAGCACGGGAACTTGCGCGGTTATCACCTCCTTTCTTTCATCCCGGTTTCACCGGCCCGATTTGCAGGGGCATAACTAAGGGCGCCTCTGGGCGACACAGTTTTCACAAACTCTCTTCTACTCATCTCTTTCAAGGCTTCACCCTACTTGAAAAGTTAACATTGCATTGGGCCGCCTTTGCGAGACCCGTTTTCCATTTCATTAAAGAGTATCCAATCACCTCCTTCCTTTCCTCTGGATTTCAAGACCCCATTCTTACCATTAATTCTTCCCAGATCTTCCTCACTGCATTTCCAGCCTCTGAATTTGTATTGTATTCAAATAGAGTTTGACCCTGAACCATGGCCTTGGTGAAGATGGGGTCAAAAGGGATACGACTCAGGACCACCAAATCATTCTCTCTGGCCACATCCTCAATGATCTGCGTTTCCTCCGGGTTCAGATCAAACTTGTTGACACAGATCATACCCGGAACCTTGAAGTGTGCAGCTAGTTGCGCCACGCGCACCATATCGTGTTTTCCTGAAACCGTGGGCTCCGTAACAATGAGCACGGCACTGGCTCCGCCTATGGAGGCAATGACCGGGCAACCGATGCCAGGAGGCCCGTCCGTCAGAATGAGATCAAAGGCCTTTTTTTCGGCCAGTTTTTTGGCCTCCTGCCTCACCAGGGTGACCAGCTTGCCGGAATTTTCCTCGGCAATGCCCAGCCGTGCATGGACCATGGGACCAAAACGGGTGTCAGAGATGAACCATTCGCCGCAGGTGCTGAGGGGGAAGTCAATGGCCTCTTCAGGACAGAAATAGACGCAGACGCCACAACCTTCGCATTGAATGGGGTCTACCCTATAGTCTTCACTAATGGCATTCCAACGGCACAAATTCCGGCAGAGGTCGCACTCGGTGCACTTGTCCTGGTCAATGATGGCCATATGGCCCGACTGGAAATCGTGGTGTTCTTCAACCGTGGGAGCCATGACCAGATGAAGATCAGCGGCATCTACATCCGCGTCACAAAGGACCTTGTTCTCGGCCAGAGCGGCAAAGGCAGCCAAGATGCTCGTCTTTCCGGTTCCTCCTTTACCACTTATGATCACGAGTTCTTTCATGCCAAATCTTTCTATTCCCACCCCCACCCCGACCCTCCCCCGTCAAGGGGGAAGGAGTTGTGGGCATGGCCATTTCTTCAATTCGACTGTACAATTCGAAGAATTTTTCCTTCCACTCGGGCATCACATCCACCAGGGCCTTCCCCCGAGAGTAGGCTTCGGCGATACGGCGGTCAAAAGGAATCTCCATCAAAATGGGCAAGTCGTTTTCATGTGCGTATTCTTTAACTTTATCATCTCCCATGTCAGAACGGTTGATAAGCAATCCGCAGGGGATCCCCAGGATCTTCACCGCACCAACGGCCAGTTTGAGGTCATACAGACCAAAGGGGGTAGGCTCAGTCACCAGCAGAACGAAATCAGCCCCTTGCATGGCGGCAATGACGGGGCAGGACGTGCCTGGAGGGGCATCGATAATGGTTAATGTATCCGGACGGGTATGGGATCGGACTTTTCTGATGAGCGGAGGGGACATGGCCTCGCCCACTCTCAACCTCCCGTGGACAAAGTCCAATCCATTTCGGTGACCCCGCTCAATGATACCTAAATCCCGGCCTATCTCGGTAATGGCCTCTTCCGGGCAGGCTGCCATGCAACCGCCGCAGCTGTGGCAGAGTTCATGAAAAGTCAAAACGGTCTCACCGATAACTAGAATGGCCTTAAACTGGCATATCTCACCACATTTCCCACAAAGCGTGCATTTATCCTCATCAACCTGGGGAACGGGTGTGGTAATGATTTCTGTTCCTTCTAAAGCGGGATGGATAAAGAGGTGGGCATTGGGCTCTTCCACGTCGCAATCTAAGAGCTGGACGTCCGAATCCATGGACAACGCCAGGTTGGTCGCCACCATCGTTTTACCCGTTCCCCCTTTTCCACTGGCAATGCTGATAATCATGAAAGAAACTCAAATAATGAGTGAGTTGAGTCGTTGAGTCGTCGAATGGTTAAGTAGTTTCCCGATTACGCGGGTTTTTTGACATTGGTAACGACTTAACAACTCAACCACTAAACCCATTAACTGTTCTTTGCGGTTTGCTTAATCATATAGTCGTTCAGCGCCTCTTGAAGTGTTTCTGCTGCGAGGTGGGCACAGTGTTCATCTTCTTTTGGAAGTCTTTCCAGTTCTTTCAAAATGGCTTCCCCCGTGATTTCCAGAAGTTCATCGGGATTTTTTCCAAGAGACATTTCGGCTGCAAAGGAGCCGCACACAATGCTAGAGCCACAGCCGTCTGCTTTAAAGGACGCCTCTTTCACCCGATGATTCTCAAACTTAAGGAAAATCTCCATGGTATCTCCACATACCCCTGTCAAACATGCATAACCGTCGGGTTCCCTGATTGTGCCCATATAGACAGGATTTAGCCACCGATGAAAGGCCTTCTCGCCATAGGCCTGCTCTGTTTCCTCAAAGATCTGCTTCTGCAAGTTTCGCACGAAATCGTCTACGGTTTCACTCATGTACATTTTCCTCCGATTCAGACAGCCAATACTCCAACACTGCAGTACTTCAACGCTGCATGCTCCAGTCTATGCTCTCGTCATATATGAGCCGCATTTGGGGCATTTGACTTCAAAGCACGGGGTACCCCTTTCATGGGTCGTTTTGGTTCCACAATCTGGGCAGATACAACGACCACCAGGGCCGAGGCCACGACCTCCGCCCATGCCTCTTCCCCGGCCGGATTGATCCTGTCCTCTCCCTCTTCCCTGGCCTCCTCCCATTCCCTGTCCACGCGGTAGCATAAGCCAAACCTCCTTATCTCTCTCTTAACCCCCATCCCGGTTGATCTAAAGGGAGATGGGGGGCAGCAACTAATTTGCTGCTTTTCTGCATTTTTCCTTATACTCTTCCAGGGCCTTTTGAAGGGTCTTTACGGCTAGACGGGCGCAGTGCAGCTTTTTATCTGGCAGCCTTTCGAGTTCCTTATAGAGGAGATCAACATCGATCTCCCCTGCCTCTTCAAGGGTCTTGCCCCTGGCAAGGTTTATGAGCGCACAGCCCGAAGCAACTGCCCCCGGACAGCCCAATACCTGTATTTTGGCATCATCTATCCTATCCCTTTCGATATGCAGGGATATTTTCATCATATCTCCACAGGGGCCTGTGAGATCGCTCACCTGATCCGCATCCTCAATGATGCCAATGTTCTCCCTGGTCTGAAAATAATGGATGGCCTTATCTGAATACCCGGACTCAGAAAGCATCTGGGCAATACCGTTGTCATCGTCTTCTTTAGCCATTTGAACAGATTCCTTAATCGCTTGAAATGAGGAAGTCGGTCCGCGGTTTTCTTGCATACAGCTACGGCCCTCGAAAGAGGCAAATCTAATGGTAATCATGGGTGCCCATGACCACCTTGATCCCGGTCTTCTCCTCCAAGATTTTGGACAATTCTTCGCCATCTGTGTAAGGACATCCCGGTTTCGCATTAACAAGACAGGAACTAAGATGAATCACGTCTGGTTTCATTTCTGAGAGTTTCATGGCCATGCCCATATTAGCCGCGAGGGGACGGCCAGGGCATTCACATTTAACAAAACTTATAACTTGTGAAGGGCTTTCGAAACTCCCTTCTCCAAGCGCTGCGGCTTTGAGACATCGCCATTCGCCAGGACAGCCATAACCACTGTCCATGTAAGCACCACAACCCACAATGGCAACTTTTTCCATGGTTACCTCCTTTCTTGAAAATGTCTGTTGTTCGTCGTCAGTAGTCAGTTGCTTTCAAGTCATCAGTTCGTTGGGTCTTTTCAGAAATCAAGTTAGTGATCACAAACATTTTCTCCGGTGACCAAGGCATCAGAAAGGTATTGGTTGACCAAAGACTCTGGAGAATCCATGGGTGCCCCAGTGATGACTCTGATACCATTTTGATTAAACAGATCCTGTGCTCTGGATCCCATTCCGCCGGCGATAATAATATTGGCTCCCAGTTCATGAAGCCATCTGGGCAGCACCCCAGGCTCATGGGGCGGTGGTGTGTGCATTGATGTGTCCCTTATTTTTCCACCTTCAGTTTCAATGAGGGCAAATTGGTCGCAGTGTCCGAAATGCGAGGAAAGCTTGCCTCCTGAAACCGGGACAGCAAATTTAATCTTTTCCATGCCTACCTCCTTGTCCTTTTTTTCTTTAACGAGAAGCTGTGGTTCCGTGCGACTCAATTCAACGATTTGATCCACCATGCTGTTAAAAGCGCGGGTAAAGGGAAGTTGCTCGTCATCCAGCATGGCCACACTTCCCATGTCCCCTTGCCTAACAACCTCGGGATCGATGGGCAGGGAAGCTAAGAGTTTCAAGTTTTCTTTCTCAGCCACTGATAGCCCACCCCGGGACTTAAACAGTTCAATATCCTTTCCGCAGTGCGGACACTGAAGTCCACTCATGTTCTCCACCACACCCAGGATTTGCATTTTCACCTGACGGCAAAAGCTGATGGATTTTCTCACATCAGCCAATGAAATCTCCTGCGGCGTGGTGACAACCAGGGCCTTGGCATCTGGTATGGTCTGTGCCACCGTCAAGGGTTCATCACCGGTCCCTGGAGGAGAGTCGATGACCAGATATTCAAGATCTGACCATTCAATGTCTGATATAAACTGCCTAATCACGCCTATCTTGAGAGGGCCTCTCCAGATCGTCGCCACATCCTTGTTGTCTCCCATGAGCACCTCAATGGACATGACCTGCAAGTTGGACAGATAATTGATCGGAAGCGCTTTTCCGGGATGGAAGGAGGGTTGAATGCTCCCCTTTAGACCTAGCAATCTCGGGATACTCGGACCATGAAGATCCACGTCCATCAGACCCACCATGTAACCTCTTTTGGCGAGGGCGACAGCGAGATAAGCAGCCACACTGCTCTTTCCTACTCCCCCTTTGCCGCTCATAACGAGGATCTTGTTCTTGATATGTTTTAACCTTTCGCCGATCTCGGCATCCTGTACGTCATGCTTATCTTTATGGCTTAATCCGCCACTCTTCTCTGTATTGCTCATTAAGCTTTAACCTCCAATCTTGAAAAATATTAAATGCTCTTCTCTTTGGCTCACATGATGTGCCGGCCAATGTCTTGTTTTAGGGCAAGGATTTTTTCTTTTTAAAACCCGGCATTAAGAACCTGGAATGATAGAGGTCCCCTTTGAGATAGGCATTCAGGACATCCTCTGGATGGCCAGATATCCCTGGGACCACATTAATACCTGAAGCCTCCAAGATTTTTGAAAATGGACGTGATATGGCACCGCATATGAGGGTATCTATCCCAAGGCCCCGGATGCGGACGCAACGATGGGATACGTCCTGTTCCTCCAGATACGTCTCAAAACGGGATTCCTCTTTTTTGTCCACAACTTCGACGATCAACAGCCTCGAGGCCGTGTCCAACACGGGTGAAATCCTATCTCCCCAGATCGGTATACCTATCTTCATTGATGACAAACCGCCATTTTATTTTTTCTAGATGATATGGGTTTAATCATCCTTCTCTAGCTTCTTGATCCGGTCTTCAATCTCTTTCATCTGCTTTTTAAGGTTTTCGGCATGCTCTTTTAAGGCCTTCAATTCCTGGTCGCCTGTAAAATCCTCGGACGCCACCTGGCCTGAAACATTACTCCCAGACATGCCCATGCCGCGGCCCATGCCCATGCCACGACCCATACCCATGCCACGACCCATGCCCATGCCGCGGCCCATCCCCGTGCCACGGCCCATGCCCATACCGTAATGGCCAGCCACATTGGCCTCGCTGGTGGGCCTCAGTTTTCCATGCTTGTGTCTCTCTATGGCCTCTCTTACGGTCCCTGTCTGGCCGATGAATAGTTCTATCCCGGCCGCCGATAGGGTGCGCACCGCGTTGGGACCACAATTTCCGGTTATGACGGCCTTGGCGCCTAGAGAGGCTACAAATTGGGCGGATTGAATGCCCGCACCTCCACCCAGGGCGATATTTTCATTATCAAAGGCCTCAAATTCCATATCGTCCGTCTCGACGATCAAAAAGTAGGCACATCGCCCGAAACGCGGGTCAATCTGTGAATCCAAATCCTTACCACTGGAACTTACAGCTATCTTCATATGTTAGATCTCCTCCTGTATCAAAATCGCCAAGCGTTATTCTTTTTGTTTAGTCTTGCGCAAAGATGAAACGGTTAGCGCTTATGTGCTTAGCACCTTTCATGCCAAGTCTCGGAACAAGGGCAAAAAATTGTAACCTTTTGAAATAATAGGTTGATTTTCCATTTCTGGCTGAATGTGCCCTCCTGTTGGAGAAGGCCTCTATTTCACTCCTGCAGCGATTCCTGGTAGGGGGTATTGCAAATATGAAATATTCTAGTTGATTCGGTTCTTGCCATTTAAAGCCTGGACCCGGATCTTCTATTCTCCTCTTCTTTGGAGGCTGGGTATTCCCAATACGAGCCCAACCCCACAGGGCACATAATTATCAGCATAATGTCTACTCAAAAGGGCCCTGGCCATATCACCGCTGCAGTGGCAGGGCGCTATCTTTTCCATGCCCGTGGCATCTAGCCTTTCGGCGATGGCTCTTATCTGGGAACGAGAATGCCCTGAAAGATGCAGGCCTCCAATCACCAGGTGGACTTTATCCTCGAAA
>Ga0209427_10003082_pt1 | contig 19617 bp, 17 predicted proteins | sample DeeMarSWOR136_30_FD_187465 | JGI IMG/M metagenome (GOLD analysis project Ga0209427, IMG submission 187465) | Marine sediment microbial communities from White Oak River estuary, North Carolina - WOR-1-36_30 (SPAdes) (version 2) | ecosystem: Environmental > Aquatic > Marine > Intertidal zone >...
AACAATCTGTTGACGGCGATGCAGGGCTACACGTCACTGCTGCTCAGCGACCTCGGGTCTGACCGTCCCTTGGACGAATCGTGGAAGCAGGCCATGCGCGACGACCTAACCGAGGTCAAGCTGGCTGCCGATCGGGCTGCTGGTCTTCAAGGCCGTAGACCCATCTGCGATCTTCGTGATCTTCATCACCTGCATCTGGCCGACGTTGCTCAACACGGCCGCCGGCGTGCGCGCCATTCCGCAGGACTATCTCAATGTCGCCCGCGTGTTGAAGCTCGGGCCGCTCGAGGTTGCCCGCAAGATCCTGCTGCCCGCGGCGCGCCCCTACATTCTCACCGGCATGCGCCTGTCTCTCGGCATCGCCTGGATGGTAATCGTCGCCGCTGAAATGCTCACGGGTGGGATCGGCATCGGCTTCTACGTCTGGGACGAATGGAACAACCTGAACGTGGCATCGATCATCGTCGCGATCGTCGTCATTGGCCTGGTCGGCATTGGACTCGAGATGGTGATGAACGTGCTGCAACGGCGCTTTGACTACACGGCGCACTAAGGAGAAATCATGAAGAGTTATCTCAACGTCGAAGACACCGGCATCGAGTTCCCAATGGCGCAGGGGTCCTTTCGGGCGCTGCGGAACGTGAACCTGAAGATTGAACGCGGCGAGTTCATCTCGATCATCGGCCACTCGGGTTGTGGCAAGTCGACGCTGCTCAACATTATCGCCGGGCTACTGAACGCCACCGAGGGGGTCGTGCTACTCGAGGACCGCGAGGTGCGTGAGCCCGGACCGGAGCGCGCCGTCGTGTTCCAGAATCACTCGCTGCTGCCGTGGCTCACGGTCTACGAGAACGTGCAGCTCGCGGTCGACAAGGTGTTTGCCTCGATGAAAAGCAAGGCCGAGAGGCATGCTTGGACGCTCGAGAATCTGGCACTGGTACGCATGGAGCAGGCGGTGGACAAGCGCCCGAACGAGCTCTCCGGCGGAATGAAACAGCGAGTGGGTATTGCCCGGGCGCTTGCGATGGAACCGAAGGTATTGCTAATGGATGAGCCATTCGGGGCGCTCGACGCACTCACGCGCGCGAGCCTCCAGGAAGCGCTGATGGAGATTCACACGCGCCTTGGCAACACTGTGCTCATGATTACCCACGACATCGACGAGGCGGTGCTGCTTTCGGACCGGATTGTCATGATGACCAACGGGCCGGCAGCGACGATCGGTGACGTCCTGAGCGTGAAACTGCCACGCCCACGCCATCGGCTCACGCTTGCCGAAGAGCCGGCCTATGTGCAGGCACGTGCCGCGGTTCTGAAGTTTCTCTACGAACGTGAACGCCGCCCCTCGGAGGCGGCGGCCTGAGGAGACTTCGCATGAAGGAAAAATTGGTCCTGATTGGCAACGGCATGGCCGGGATTCGTACGGTCGAAGAGTTGCTCAAACTGGCGCCGGACAAGTATGCCATTACGGTCTTTGGTGCCGAGCCGCTGCCCAACTACAACCGTATCCTGCTGTCGCCCGTACTGGCGGGCGAGAAGCAATTCGGGGACATCGTTTTGAATGATGATGCCTGGTATACGTCAAATGGCATCACGCTGCACAAGGGCAAGGAGATCGTGAAGATCGACCGCGTGCGGCGCAAGGTGATGGCCGCCGACGGCACCGAGGAGCCGTACGACCGGCTGATACTCGCCACCGGCTCGAATCCGTTCGTGATTCCGGTACCGGGCAAGGAGTTGGCGGGGGTCGTGACATTCCGCGACATGCATGACATCGAGCGCATGCTCGCGGCGGCCAAGTCACACAAGCACGCGGTCGTAATCGGGGGCGGACTGCTCGGGCTCGAGGCGGCCAATGGCCTGATGAAGCAGGGCATGGCGGTCACAATCGTGCATCTTCTCGACACGCTGATGGAGAAGCAGCTCGACAAGCCGGCCGCGGCGTTCCTCAAGCGCTCGCTCGAGGAGCGCGGATTGACCTTCCTCATGCCAGCGCAGACCGAGGCGATCCTAGGGGATACGCAGGTGCGCGCGGTGCGCTTCAAGGACGGAACCGAAATCGCCGCCGATTTGGTGGTGATGGCGGTGGGCATTCGGCCCAATTTCACGCTCGCCAGGAGTGCCGGCATCCACTGCGATCGCGGAATTGTAGTCAACGACACGCTGCAAACCTACGACCCGCGCATCTACGCCGTCGGCGAATGCGTGCAGCATCGCGGCCAGACCTACGGGTTGGTGGCGCCGCTCTTCGAGCAGGCCAAGGTCTGCGCCAACCATCTGGCCGAGCTCGGTTTCGCGCGTTATGAAGGTTCGGTAACTTCCACCAAACTCAAGGTCACCGGCATTGATCTGTTCTCGGCAGGCGAATTCCAGGGCGGCGAGGGCTGCGAGGAGATTGTTCTAAAGGACGCGGGCCGCGGCGTTTACAAGAAGGTGGTGCTGAAGGACGACCGCGTGCAGGGCGCGGTGATGTATGGCGACACCATGGATGGCAGCTGGTACTTCCAGCTGATGCGCGAGGGTACCGATGTCGCGAACCTGCGCGACAAGCTGCTGTTCGGGCAGGCGCACCTTGGCGACTCCGGGCACGGTGACATCAAGACGCGCGTCGCGGGAATGCCGGATGAAACCGAAATCTGCGGCTGCAATGGCGTGTGCAAGGGTACGATCGTGCAGGCCATCACCGAAAAGAAGTTATTCACGCTGGAAGAAGTGCGCGCGCACACCAAGGCCTCGAGTTCCTGCGGCTCCTGCACGGGTCTTGTGGAAGCGCTGCTTGCCTCCACGCTCGGCGGAGACTACTCGACGACTCCGAAGAAGAAGCCGCTTTGTCCCTGCACCGAGCACAGCCATGACGAGATTCGCGCGGCCATTCGCGAGCAGAAACTGAAGAGCATTCGTGCCGTCATGGACATGCTGGCGTGGAAGACGCCGGACGGCTGCAACAAGTGCCGTCCGGCTCTGAACTTCTATCTGTTGGTGGCGTGGCCCGGAGAGTACGTGGACGACAACCAGTCGCGCTTCATCAACGAGCGCGTGCACGCCAATATCCAGAAAGACGGCACCTATTCGGTGGTGCCGCGAATCTGGGGCGGCGAGACCACGCCGGCCGAGCTGCGTGCGCTTGCGGAAATTGCCGAAAAGTATGAGGTCCCGACGGTGCATATTACTGGCGGCCAGCGCATCGACTTTTTGGGCGTGCCGAAGGAGACGCTGCCTGCAATGTGGGGCGACCTGAGCCGTGCCGGGTTCGTCTCCGGCCATGCCTACGGAAAGGCGATTCGCACGGTCAAGACCTGTGTCGGCAAGAACTGGTGCCGGTTTGGCACCCAGGACTCAACCACCATGGGCATTCAACTGGAAAGGATGGCGTGGGGTTCGTGGACACCGCACAAATTCAAACTCGCGGTGTCCGGCTGCCCGCGCAACTGCGCAGAGGCCACGATCAAGGACTTCGGCGTTGTGTGTGTCGATTCCGGCTACGAGCTGCATGTCGGCGGCAACGGTGGCGTGAAAGTGCGCGCCACCGACTTCCTGTGCGCGGTGAAGACGCCCGAAGAAGTGCTGGAGTATTGTGCCGCGTTCCTGCAGGTCTACCGAGAGGAGGCGCGCTACCTCGAGCGCACTGCGCCCTGGGTGGAGCGCGTGGGCCTCGCATATGTAAAGAGCCGGGTGGTCGAAGATGAGGTCGGTCGCAAGGCGCTGGCGCAACGCTTTCGTCACTCCCAGGTATTCGCGCAGGTGGATCCCTGGGCGGAACGGGCGAAGGGGGCCGACCAGCACGAATTCATCCCGATCGCGCAAATCGCCTGAACCGAGGAACAAGCATGAGCAGCATGAATGCAGTGAAGCAACAGGCGCCGTCCGGCTGGATCGAAATCGGCGCGCTCGACGATATCCCCCGCCAGGGCGCGCGCGTGGTGCGCGCGAACGGCGGCGACATCGCGGTTTTTCGTACGCTGGAGGACGAGGTGTTCGCGCTGCGCGACCGCTGCCCGCACAAGGGCGGGCCACTCTCGCAGGGCATCGTGCACGGGCGCAAGGTCGCCTGTCCGTTGCACGACTGGAAAATCGATCTGGATACCGGCATGGCTGTCGCTCCGGACGAGGGTTGCGCCGCGCGCTTCCCGGTGCGAGTGGAGGCCGGGCGAATTTGGCTTGCTCTGATGCCGGGCGAGGGTGAGTCCGGCGACTAGCGGAAACGGAACAGCTTCTTCACCATGGGCGCGATCGAGAGACGCACCACCTGTCCGTACTGTGGGGTCGGTTGCGGGGTGATTGCTTCGGTTGCCGACAATGGTTCGGTGGCGGTGCGTGGCGATCCCGATCACCCGGCGAATCTTGGCCGGTTGTGCTCCAAGGGTTCGGCGCTCGCCGATACGCTGGATCTCTCCTCCCGGTTATTGCAACCCGAGGTCGGTGGCAAGCACGTCAGCTGGAACCACGCGCTCGACGCCGTCGCGCTGGGCTTCCAGCGCGTGATTGACCAGCACGGGCCGAACGCCGTGGCATTCTATGTCTCCGGCCAGTTGCTCACCGAGGATTACTACGTCGCCAATAAGCTCATGAAGGGCTTTATCGGCTCTGCCAATATCGATACCAACTCACGCCTATGTATGGCCTCTGCCGTCGCCGGTCACAAGCGCGCTTTCGGATCCGACACCGTGCCCGGCTGTTACGAGGACTTCGAGCGCGCGAAGCTCGTGGTGTTGGTCGGCTCGAATACCGCCTGGTGTCATCCGGTTCTCTATCAACGCCTGCTACAGGCGAAGAAAGATCATCCGGATCTTTCGATCGTCGTCATCGATCCGCGCCGCACCGCAACGGTCGAGGGTGCCGATTTGCACTTGCCGATTCGTCCCGGCGCCGATGCGGCGCTATTCAATGGCTTACTCGTCTACCTGTCGGCGCACGACGAAGTAAATCCACAGTTTGTCGAGCGCCATACTGACGGGCTCGAAGACGCGCTGGAGGCGGCACATGCAAGCAGCCCGGATATTGCAACCGTTGGCGAGCGCTGCGGGCTCGCGGCCGCGGATGTCGCCCGTTTCTACGAACTCTTTGCCCGTACCGAGCGCGTAGTGACGGTTTTTTCGCAGGGCGTCAACCAGTCCTCGAGCGGCACCGACAAGGTCAACAGCATCGTCAACTGCCATCTTGCCACCGGACGCATCGGGCGGCCCGGCATGGGGCCGTTTTCGGTCACCGGCCAGCCGAACGCCATGGGTGGTCGCGAAGTGGGAGGGCTTGCCAATCAGCTTGCCGCACATCTCGAGCTCGATTATCCGGGGCATCGGGCGCTCGTGAAGGATTTCTGGAAGGCGCCGACGATCGCATCTGAACCGGGCTTGAAGGCGGTGGATCTGTTTCGCGCGGTCGAGGCGGGCACAATCAAGGCGCTCTGGATCATGGCGACCAATCCGGCGGTGAGTGTGCCGGATGCCGGGCAGGTACATCGCGCCTTGGCGCGGTGCGAGTTCGTTGTGGTATCGGATTGCGTGCGCCATACCGACACTGCGAAGTACGGGCACGTCCTTTTGCCGGCGTCCGCTTGGGGCGAGAAAGAGGGCACTGTCACCAACTCGGAGCGGCGTATTTCTCGTCAGCGGGCGTTCATGCCCCCGTCCGGCGAAGTGCGGCCCGATTGGTGGATCATTACGGAAGTGGCGCGGCGAATGGGGTTTGAAAATGCGTTCGCGTATCAGTCTGCGGCAGAAATATTTCGGGAGCACGCCGCGCTGTCTGGTCACGCCAACGAGGGCACGCGCGATTTCGATCTTTCCGGCCTTGCGGCCCTGAGCGACGCAGAATACGCAGATCTTGTGCCGTTACAGTGGCCAGTGACCCGCGAACGCCCGCACGGTACAGCGCGTCTGTTCGGAGACGGCAATTTCTACACGCCCGACAGTCGCGCGCGCTTTATCCCGATTGCGCCGCGTGAACCCGCCCATGCCACCAGCTGCGACTACCCACTGGCGCTCAACACCGGGCGCGTGCGCGACCATTGGCATACCTTGACGCGTACCGGACTCTCGGCCCGACTTTCCGCACATTTCGTCGAGCCTTATATCGAAGTGCATCCGGACGATGCGGCGCCACTTGGTCTCGTCGATGGATCGCTTGCCCGCGCCGAGTCACGGTGGGGAACTGCCGCCGGGCGTGTACGGGTGACGGACTCAGTCCGCCGCGGCACGCTGTTCGCACCGATGCACTGGAGCGACCAGTTCTCGAGTGCCGGCGCGATTGATCGGGTTGTGAACCCGGCAACTGATCCGGTTTCAGGTGAGCCGGAATTCAAGCACACCCCGGTGCGGTTGGTACCAATGAAAGCAGCATGGCATGGGTTTCTGCTCTCGCGCCGGCAACTTCCGCAACACAATGCCTCGTACTGGGCTTGTGCGCGCGGGCAAGGTCTGTGGCGCTATGAGCTTGCCGGCAATGATCTTCCGAAGGACTGGGCAACTGCCGCACGCGCGGTCCTGTGCGCACAAGACGACAAGGTCGAGTGGATAGAATACTTCGACAATGCCGCGCGCCGTTACCGTGCCGCGCGTCTCACCAGGGGCAAGCTCGAAAGTTGCATCTTTATTGGCCCCAGTCCCCAGCTGCCGCCACGGGACTGGCTGGTGTCCCTTTTTGGGCTGGAAAGTCTCGACGCTGCGACCCGTGCTGGCATACTCGCGGGCGTTCCTCCGAAAGGGCAGAAGGAGATGGGGAGACAGGTATGTGCGTGCTTCGGCGTAGGAGAGGCGACGATCTGTGACGCCATTCGCGCGGGCTGCGGGAGTGTCGAGGCGCTTGGCGCGCGGCTCAAGGCCGGAACCAACTGTGGTTCATGCGTGCCGGAACTGAAGGTGCTGCTCGCCCAGCAAGGGCAACAGCAACAGATTGCGTAACGATCTGACCCAGCCGCTGGTGTAGCCGGTCGGCTGCTTTGAGACAGAGACCAGTTTATGGCACGCCGCCTCGGCCTTGGCGGGCAATACGCTGTTTATGGGGATGTTTGCCGTGAACGGGTGTACCGCCGTTATTCGTAGGCCGCCGCGTAACCGCCGCGATCTGCCGGTTGTCAGGCTGCGAACTACCGGGTTGGGCATGTCCGGCGGTTCGCAGCTAGACTCGGCAGCGGATTCTCAACCGCAGTCACAGGAGCAGTGAAAGATGAACAAGAGAGTGTATTCGGCCGCCGTCGGTGCGGCACTGTTGTTGTTGGCCAGTACGGCGCACGCGGCCGGTGCCGGATTGTATGTCGGTGTCGGGGCAGGCAGGGGTGTCATTGCCGATGCCACCACGGCGCAGGTCGATATGGACTCGAACGTTTTCTATTCCGGGCTGGTGGGATATCGCATTGGCGTGGTTCCACTATTCGATTTTGCGATCGAGGGTCAATACACCGACTTCGGTGACTTCAAGCCCAAGAACAGCGCAATCAATGCGCAAGCCGATGCATCGGCGTTCGCAGCCAATCTCCTGGCGATCCTGCCGATCGGCCCAATCGATTTCTATGCCAAGGCGGGTGCTGCCAAGCTGAGCTTTGAATCGACGGTCAGTGGCACCACGACCAAGAACGACAGCACGAATCCGATGTATGGATTAGGTATAGGCTTTCGGGTGCCGTACGTCGGGGTGCGATTGCAGGCCGACTACCTCGACACCGACAAGGAGGTCGGGAAAAGCCTGCTAATGTACTCGGCGATAGCCACCTTTACCTTCTAGGGATCGCGTCGGCACAAGCCGATTGGTATCCCTGGGTCCGGATCGGGCTCAGGGAATTCGGCTGTGCACGGCGATGCGGTTGCGCTTGCTGTCCCAGAGTTGCCGGCGGCGCCGTACTCGCCGACGCTCTTCTTCGGGAACAGCAGCTTGCCACCGTCCTCGGCAAGACGGCACCACGTGGTATTGATGTCCGCAGTGCGGAGCCACACCTGGCCCCGGTGTGAGCGGGCGAGCGGTTCTTCCCTTCACGCGGCTGTCCGTACCCTGGTGATACGCGTGTCGCCACAAACCACGCGATTGAGAGCGGCAACATCGCCGCCAGCTCGCGTAAGCTTCCGACGCAAGACTCGTAGAATGGGGCAACGCGTGCGCGCTATGATAGAGACAGCGTGCGTCCGCAAACTCCAATAGTTTTCACGCTATTCGCGCTGGTAATGGGTGGATGTGCGGTCGGGCCCGATTTTCGGGAGCCGGACGCTCCGCAGGTTGAAAGCTACACGCCAACGCCGGTTGCGGGCGAGACCGCGTCCGCGCCGGGTCCGGGTGGCGCGGCGCAGCGTCTCGTCGCCGGTGAGGAAGTGCCGGCGCAGTGGTGGATCCTGTTCCGTTCGCCGGCACTCGACCAGCTGATACGCCAGGCGTTGGCAGATAGCCCAACGCTCGCCTCCGCGCAGGCGACGCTGCGCGTGGCGGAGGAGAATCTGCGCGCCGCGCGCGGCGCGCTGTTTTCGCCACAGTTCGATGCCAAGGGCAGTGCCGGGCGCCAGCGATTTTCACCCGCGGCGATTGGCATGCCGCAGATCCCGCCGGTGGAGTTTAACCTCTATAACGCCTCGGTCAGCGTTGGCTACTACTTCGATCTGTTCGGCAGCGCGCGACGCGAGTTTGAGGCGTTGCAGAGCGAGGCCGATTACCAGCAATTCCAGCTCCAGGCCGCGTATGTGACGCTCACCGCCAACGTCGTGACCACCGCGATTCGCGAGGCCGCGCTTCGCGCACAGCTCGAGGCCACACAGGAAATCCTCGCGGCGGAGGAAAAGCAACTTGCCATCGTGGAGCGTCAGGTCGCGCTGGGCGGCGCAGCGAGGAGCGACGTGCTCACGCAGCGCAGTCAGGTTGCGCAGACGCGCGCAGGTCTTCCGGCGATTGAGAAGGATCTGGCGCGCACGCGTCACCTGCTTTCGGTGTTCGTCGGTAAGCTTCCGGGCGAGGCACAGATGCCGGAGTTCACGCTCGCCGCGCTTGAGTTGCCGCAGGAACTCCCGGTGAGTTTGCCCTCCGCGCTGGTACGCGATCGCCCCGATATCCGCGCGGCTGAGGAGTTGCTGCATCGCGCCAGCGCGAAGGTCGGCGTGGCGACCGCAAATCTTTATCCGCAGCTTACGCTGACCGGGAGCTATGGCTCCCTGACGAACGTATCCGGCGACTGGTTCACCGCCGGGACATCGGTCTGGAGTTTTGGCGTTGGGCTCGCGCAACCGCTGTTTCGCGGTGGGCAGCTGACGGCGCAGCGACGCGCGGCAATTGCCGCTTACGACCAGGCGGCGGCCCAGTACCGCGAAGTGGTGTTGCGTGCGTTCCAGAATGTGGCCGATACGCTGCGCGCACTCGAGCTGGATGCGCAGACGCTCCAGGCCCAGAGCGAAGCAGCCACGGCGGCGCGCGAGGCGTTGGACCTGACGCGGAAGCAGTACGAGCTGGGGGCCGCCACGTATCTGGCCCTGCTCACAGCGCAGCGCCAGTTTCAGCAGGCGAAGATCGGACTGGTTCAGGCGCAGGCGGCACGCTTTGCCGACAGCGCTGCGTTATTTCAGGCGCTGGGCGGAGGCTGGTGGCACGAGCCGATCCGTTCGCACGGCGTGTCAGATCAGGACAAACCCTAAGGCGGAATTGCCATGAAACGTCCTCCCAAGTCATTGCTCCTGGTCGCGCTGGCGCTGGTCTCCGCCGCGGTTCTCGCAGCCTACCTGCTGTTCGAACGGCCATTTCGATATGCCGGCACGCTGGAGGCCACCAAGGTGGACCTGTCGGCGCGCGTCGCCGCGGCGATCGATGAGGTGAGGGTGCGCGAGGGCGATCGCGTGAACACCGGCGACATCCTCGTCGTGCTCGGTTGCGAGGACTACAAGATCGCGGCCCGACTGGCGCGCGAGAATTACGCGCGCGACGTGCAGCTCGCGAAGATCGGCTCGGTTAGCCAGGAGAAGCTTGATCAGGCGCGCAACCAGAAGGAGGACACCGAGACGCGGCTCAAGTGGTGCACGATCGCGTCGCCGATCGACGGCAAGGTTTTAAGTCGCTACCACGAACCCGGCGAGTGGATGATGCCAGGCATGAAGATTCTTACGGTGGCGAACGTGCGAGATATCTGGGCGTACATTTATGTCCCGCAACCGCTGGTCGCCAAGCTCTCGCCGGGGATGAAGCTCGCTGGCTATCTCCCGGAGCTCGGCGACCGCAAGTTCGAGGGCGTGATCCTGAAGATCAATGACGAGGCCGAGTTCACGCCGAAGAACGTGCAGACGCGTGCGGAGCGCGAGCGGCTGGTCTTCGGCGTCAAGATCAGCTTCAACGATGCCAACGGCGAAGAGATTCTCAAGCCCGGGATGACGATCGAAGTGGCGCTGCCGGAGTGATGGACGGTGGCCACTTCCATCGCGATCCGCGTTCATGAGGTGCACAAGAAGCTCGGGACGACACAAGCACTGGCCGGCGTTTCACTGCAGTTCGAACGCGGCCGAATGCACGGAGTCATCGGTCCCGAGGGTGCGGGCAAGACGACGCTCATGCGGACGGTGCTTGGTTTGCTTACCCCCGATGCGGGCAGTGTCGGGTTCTACCGGGACGGCGTGCCGCTGCGGTTCGAGGAGATTCGCGCGAGCGTGGCCTATATGCCCCAGACGCAGAGTCTCTATGCCGATCTGTCGATCGACGAGCATCTGGAGTTCTTCCGGAAGCTCTACGGCATCGACGCGGCAGAGTACCGGGCCCGGCGCAAGGAGCTGCTCGAAATTACCCAACTTGGACCGTTCGTGGAGCGAGCGGCGGGAAAGCTCTCCGGCGGCATGTACAAGAAGCTTGGCCTCATGTGCGCCCTGCTGCGCTCGCCCGAGGTCATGCTGCTCGATGAGCCCACCAATGGCGTCGACCCGATCAGCCGTCGCGAGTTCTGGGATCTGCTCTACCGCCTGGCGGACCGCGGAATCTTGATCATCATCACGACGGCCTATATGGATGAGGCCGAGCGATGTTCAGTTGTGCATCTCATTGCGCGCGGCAAGACGGTCGCGGAAGGGGAGCCACGCGAGCTGCTCGCGCGGGCGCACGTATCGTCGTTCGATCAGCTCTTCCTGCGCCAGGACGAGGTGGCGTCATGAAGGACAGCGCGGTCGAAGTGCAGAATCTTTCCGTGAGGTTCGGCGACTTCACCGCGGTCGACAGTATCAGCTTCGCCGTGCGGCGGGGTGAGGTGTTCGGATTTCTCGGTGCGAACGGTGCGGGCAAGACGACGACCATTCGGGTGTTGTGCGGCCTGCTGCGCCCGAGCGCCGGGTATGGGTCCGTGGCGGGGGTCGCGCTGGATGCGGGAGAAATGGCAATCAAAGCCCGCGTGGGCTACATGTCGCAAAAATTCACCTTGTATGACGATCTGACCGTCGAGGAGAACCTCTCGTTCATCGCCGGACTGCGCAAGCTCGATCCGGCCGTCTATGCGAAACGCCGCGATTCAATACTGGCGTTTATCACTTTTCAGCGCCCTCTGAATGCATTGATTCGCGATCTCCCCGGGGGCATCAAGCAGCAGGTGGCGCTTGCCGCATCCATCCTGCACGACCCGGAAGTCGTCTTTCTCGATGAGCCGACAGCCGGCGTCACGCCGGCAGCGCGTTCGCGGTTTTGGGCGCTGATTCGCGATCTTGCCCGGCAGGGCAAGACGATCTTCGTGACCACGCACTACATGGACGAGGCCGAGCAGTGCGACCGAATCGCGCTGATGCGTGCCGGACAGATAGTTGCACTCGACACCCCGGCGCGGCTGAAGGCTGAAGTTTTCCCGGAGCAGCTCTTTGAGCTCGAGGCCGTTTCGCCAGTGCACTACGGAGACATGGATGGGTTGCGAGACCACCCGGATGTGGCCTTTTTCGAGCCCTATGGCATGCGTTTTCACGTGGCACTTCGCAAGACAGTTGGGGGAGAGAATTTGCGGCGCGAGCTGGCCTCGCGGTTCCGTGTTCAGGCGATTTCGCCGACGCTTGAGGACGTGTTCATCCGGACCGTCGAAGGGGAGCGCCGATGAGCTTTCGCTGGAGCCGGGCGGCGGCGATTGCGCAGAAGGAGATGTACCACGTGCTGCGCGATCGATTCACCCTGACGCTGGCGCTCGGATTGCCGGTTTTCATGGTGTTCACGTTCGGGTTCGCGATCGAGTTCAACGTCAAGAACGTGCCGCTTGCCGTGCATGACGCGGACAAGACCCAGACCTCACGTCGCGTTATCGATACGTTCGGGAGCTCGGGATATTTTCTTGTTGACCCCGTGGTTTCGCCGGCGGCCGCGCAGCAGGCGATTGACGGCGATCGCAGCCGCGCGGCGCTTGTCATCCCCGGCGGATTTCAAAAGGACCTGTTATCGGGCGGGGTAGCCAAGGCACAACTGTTGCTGGACGGCTCTGACAACTCAACCGTAGGCCCGATTCTGGGTTACGTTGCCTCGATCGAGGCGATCGCCTCACGCCGGATCGCCGACTTCGATCCACCCAAGCCGATCGAGATCCACACGCGTTTTCTTTTCAACCCGGAACTGAACAGCCGCTGGTTCGTCATCCCGGGCCTCGCCGTAGCGGTCCTCGCGATCCTGGCCGTGCTGCTTACTGCGCTTACGGTGGCACGCGAATGGGAAAACGGATCGATGGAGTTGCTGCTCTCGACCCCGGCCGAGCCACTTGAAATCATTGTCGGCAAGCTTGCTCCCTACGCCGTGCTTGGGCTGGTGGGGCTGGCATTTGTGTATGTCATTTCGCGAACTGTCTTCGCATTGCCGTTTCGCGGCAGCCACGTGTTGTTCGTGCTCGGCGGCATTCTGTTTCTCGCCACCTACCTCGCGCTTGGGCTGCTGATTTCGGTGCTGACGCGGCGCCAGCAGATCGCGATGCAGCTCGCGATGATGGCAGGGATGATCCCGGCCTTTCTGCTCTCGGGATTCATTTTCCCGATTGCGAGCATGCCGGCGTTTTTCCGTTATCTGACGATGGTGCTTCCGGCCCGCTGGTTTATGACCATTGCGCGTGATTCCTATCTGAAGGGTTCGACCCTCGTCGAAATGGGTACTGCCTTCCTGGCCCTTGGCGTTTTGTGCGTCATCATCATTGCGATCGCCGCACGAAAGTTCAAGAAGGATCTGGAGCCATGATGCGAACTCTGCGTGCCTTTTTGCGCAAGGAGTTTAAGCAGGCGCTGCGCGATCCGCGGATGAGGATTCTGCTATTCATCACGCCAATGATTCAGCTGACGCTGTTCGGGCTGGCACTCTCGACGGACATCAAGAACGTCGATCTCTGGGCACAGCCCGACTCGAACGACTACCTGCTGCGGAGAATCTACGATCGAAGCGTCGAGAGCCAGTGGTTTCGCTCGGCGTCAGGCGATCACAATGCTGATCCATTTGAGCTTGTCCGCAGCGGTAAAGCGGATGCGGCGCTCGTGTCGCCGCCCGGAGGCCTGTCGCGCGCGGTCGCGCGCGGCGCCGGGGACCTGCAGTTACTAGTCAATTCGATGAACGTGCTCGAGGCGCAAGCGGTCGAGCAGTACGTCCGCAACATTTCCAATGCGGTAATCGAGGACGACCTGCACATCAAGCGACCAGAATTTCCGATCAGTTTCGAGGTCCGGGTACTGTACAACCCGACGCTGGAGACGGCGTTCTTCATGGTACCGGGCGTGATGTGTATGCTGTTGTCCATCACGACGATTATCCTGACCGGCATGTCGCTGACCCGAGAGAAGGAGGTTGGCACGTTCGAGATGCTGATCTCGGCACCGGTGTCCGCCACCGAGGTCATTTTGGGAAAGACTATTCCCTATCTCGTGCTTGGAATTGTCCAGATACCGCTGGTTCTGGCAGTCGCGGTGTTTGGCTTCGGCGTGCCGATGCGGGGCTCTTTCGCGGTACTGCTAGTCGCCTCCGTGGCCTTTGTATGCACGACGGTGGCGATCGGAACATTAATCTCGACGATTGCCAGCAACCAGCAGCAGTCGACGATGGGAGGGTTCCTGTTCCTGTTTCCCGCTATCCTGCTGTCTGGTCTTATGTTTCCGATCGAGAACATGCCAGCACCCATGATGTGGGCGTCGTATGTGGATCCGCTCACGCACTATCTTGCCTTGCTGCGCAATATCATGCTCAAGGGGGGCGAGGGGAGTTTTGTGGTTAAGCATGTGCTGATACTTATCGGAATGGCGGTGCTGTTGATACTGGCGAGTTTTCGGCGCTTTCGTACCACCCTTCAATAGGCATTCCCCTGCCGTTACCCAGACCTTCGTTAGGTTCCCGTCGGCGATATCGCTAAGATATTCCTCGTGGCGCAATATCTCGCGCTGGTTCTTGCGCAATTGGATGGATTTGCTTGAAACGGATACTGCTCATCAATCCCGCTTACAAGGAAAGCCTGCATTCCAACATCAAGGTGCTGGCCATTCCGCCGCTGAATCTCGCCATGATCGCGCGCTACACACCTGAGCACTACGATGTGCGGATCGTCGACGAAGCGGTGGAGGAGCTCGACTACGACACACCTGCGGATCTGGTCGGCATCACCTGCATGACGCCGCTTGCCCCGCGCGCTTACGAAATCGCCACTCGTTTTCGCGAGCGCGGTGTACCGGTGGTGATGGGCGGTATTCATGTGTCCTACATGCCCGAGGAAGCGCTGCGCTACGCCGACGCGGTGGTGACGGGCGAGGGCGAGAACATCTGGCCGCAGGTGCTCGAGGACTTCGAGAAGGGAAAACTGCAACGGCTCTATCAGGTTTGCGGTTTGCCCGAAATCGACAACCTGCCGGCGCCGCGGCGCGATCTGTTGCGCGGCGACTATTTTGTCGAGACGGTGCAAACCGGACGCGGCTGCCCGATCAACTGCAATTTCTGCTCGGTGACGGCGTTCAACGGCCCGAAGTACCGATTGCGCAATCTCGACAGCGTGGTCGACGAGATCAACTCGATCAAGTCCAAGCGCATCTTCATCGTCGATGACAATATCGTCGGTGCGGGGCGCAAGTACATCCGCCGTGCCAAGGAACTGTTCGACCGGTTGCACGGTAGCGGCAAGGAGTGGGGTGCCCAGACCTGCCTCAATATCGTCGAGCACGATGACCTGATGGCATCGGCCCGCAAGGGCGGTTGCCGGGCGCTACTGATCGGATTCGAATCGATCGATGCCGTGGCGCTCGATGAGATGCACAAGCCCGTGAACCTGCGGCCCTCGACGCGTAATTTCCGTGACGCCATCAAGAAGATCCACGATCACGGCATTGCCATCGTTGGCTGCTTCATCTTCGGCACCGATACCCAGGACCGCGATGTGTTCCGGCGCACCGTGGACTTCGCGCTCGAATGCGAGATCGACGCCATCCAGATGACGCTTGAGACACCACTGCCCGGCACGGCGTTTTACCGCCAGATGGTGGCCGAGAATCGGCTGCTACTCACCAACTATCCGAATGACTGGAAGCATTACAACATCGTCGAGCCCGTGTTCCGCATGAAGAACTTCACGCCGAGTGAGGCCTACGAAGGGCTGCGCAACGCCTATGCGGAAGTGTCTTCGTTCCGCTCCTCGCTGGCGCGCGGCCTGCGCACCTTCCGTAACACCCGTAGCCTCTTCAGCACCGGTTTGGCGTTTTCCTGGAACTACCAGGCCTACCGTACTATTCGCGATACGCCGAGCCCGCTTGTAACAAGCGCCTGAGTCTCGTGCTCAGGCGGAATCGCGGTGCACGCTGTCCGGCGAAAACGCTGGCAGGCACACCGCGACATATTCGGCCCCGCCTTCCTCGGGAGTGCTGTAGCGCACCCATTCGCCGGGCAGGGCAACGACCGCCTGACCGGCGCGCACCTCGAGTGCGCCACCCTCGTAGTCGACGCGCAGCATCCCGCGCAGCACCACCGTAATTTCCTCGAACTCCGGTCGTTGGCCGGGCTCGATCCAGCCTTGCGGCGATTGCATGCGCGCTACGCTCACACGCTCGTGGCCGGAGTTCACGCGCCCGGCGTACTCCTCGATCCTCTTGGGTTTGTTGCCTGCGGCTGCGATGACCGTTGGGCTCTTGATCAGTCGTGGCATGCATTGCTCCGGGCCAAGTGGCGATTGGTGCTTGGGGAGCCATGGTAGCGCGTGCGGGGCGGGTGTGGGCAATGCTGAAACGAATCGATTACAAAACCGCAGCACTGGGAAATTCGCCAGCAACACGCCTCCCCTAGATTGGGTCTCGCACGGGCCAGTCTTGCCCGCGCCAATCCGGTGAACCGAAGCGAGGAGGGCAGCATGAAGACAAGACGATATGGACAGCGGCTGGCAGACCCGGCGTGGGGCAGCTTCCTCTGGGAGATGCTGATCGCGTTGTTTGCCGACCGCGGCCGGGTCGGCGCCTAGGTTCTGACCAACCACCTTTAATCCAAGGAGAACTGCAGATGAGCAAGCGCATTTTGTACTTTGTCTACGGCGTAGCCGCCTACGCCCTGTTTTTCGGAACGTACCTGTACGCCATCGGTTTCATCGGCAACCTGTTTGTGCCGGTGAGCATTGATGGTGCGCCGCAGTCGCCGCTCTGGCAGGCACTGTTGATCGACGCCGGACTGCTTGGTATTTTTGCCGTACAGCACAGCGTCATGGCGCGCCCGGCCTTCAAGCGCTGGTGGACGCAGTTCGTTCCGAAGCCGATCGAGCGCAGCACCTATGTGCTGTTTTCGAGCGTGCTCCTGATCGCGCTGTTCGCGTTCTGGCAACCGATCGGCGGCGTGATCTGGAACATCACCGATCCGGCCGGGCAAATCGTGTTGTGGGGCGTGTTCGCGCTCGGCTGGCTGGTGGTGCTGGTGTCCACGTTTCTCATCAACCACTTCGATCTGTTTGGATTGAGGCAGGTGTGGCTTTACCTGATCGGCAAGCCCTACACCCGTCTGCCGTTCAAGACGCCGCTCTTCTATAACTACGTGCGCCATCCGCTGTACGTGGGCTGGTTGCTCGCGTTCTGGGCGACGCCGACGATGACGCTGACGCATCTCGTGTTTGCGATTGCGACCACGGCTTACATCCTGATCGCCATCCACTTCGAAGAGCGTGATCTGGCGGCGGAACACCCGGAGTATGCCGGCTACCGCGAGCGCGTGCCGATGCTGGTTCCACAGCCGGGACGCGGCGCGACCGCCACGGGCGCCGTCCAGTAGAGCCTTTCCCCTCGCCGGGGTCCGGCCATACGCCGGCCCCGGCTTTTTTCTGCCATTTTGTCTGACCTCCTCCTTGTGCCAGAATCCGGGCATTGCCGCCGGATCACCCGACCCGCACCAGGAAACCACCCGTGCGTTGTACGACGCCATGACCACGCCACAGCAGATTCTCGTCGTCGATGATGATCCCGACATCCGGGAGCTGATCAGCGACTACCTCACAGGGGTCGGCTACGAGGTGGCGACCGCTGCCGATGCCGGCGCCATGCGCGCGTGCGTGGAGACGCGCGTCCCGAACGTGGTGCTGCTCGATGTGGGGTTACCCGGCGAGGACGGCCTGAGCCTCGCGCGTTATCTGCGCGAGCACCATGACATTGGCATCATCATGGTGTCCGGGGCGGGCGAGGCGGTGGATCGCATCATCGGGCTGGAGGTCGGTGCCGATGATTATGTTGCCAAGCCGTTCGACCCGCGCGAATTGCATGCCCGCATCAAGAGCGTGTTGCGCCGCTACCAGCGTGCCAGCGTGGAGGCCCCGGCCGCATCGGCCACTGACAAACGGGTGTCGGTCGGGGGCTGCCAGTTGAACCCGGTGAGCCGGCAGCTTTTTGGCCCCGATGGCGCCGAAATTCCGCTCACTGCAATGGAATTCGAGCTGTTGCAGGTCTTTATCGAGCGACCGGGCCGGCCGCTGTCGCGCGACCAGATTCTCACGCTCACCCAGAACCGCGAATGGGACCCGTTCGATCGCAGCATCGATATTCGTATTGCCCGGTTGCGCAAGAAGATCGAGGTGGACCCGGACAAGCCGCAGCTCATCAAGACCGTGCGCGGCGTGGGGTACATGTATACGCCGGCCGGCATTTAGGCCCGGTCGATCCTTTGTTTCCACTTTGTTTCAATTGTTGGCGGATGGAAACAGACCGGCACGTGGAGCAATTCTGGCGTTAGACTGGGGTCCCTGCTAGCCGAAGCCCTGTTGCCGACCATGTCCGCCGTCCCGCAATCGCAACCGATACCGTCAGACGAGACCCTGCGTCGCGCGTTGCAGATGGCGGCCGACGGCCTCGCCGGTGTCAGCGGCGAAGGCATCTTCCAGTACCTCACCGATCATCTCGCCCGGGCACTGGGCGTGAACTACGCGGTGATCGGCCTCCTGACTGGCGATGACTTGCGCACCGTGCAGGTCGTCGCCATGACCGCCGACGGTCGGCCGGTGGCGCCATTCGACTACGACCTGGCCGGCACGCCGTGCGCGGAGGTGATTGGGCACGGCTATCGGCATTTCCCGGAGCGCGTGCAATTCCAGTTTCCGGATCCCCACGCCCGCGAACTTCAGACCGAGGGTTATGCGGGCACGTCGCTGTTCAGTTCCAGCGGCCAGGTGCTGGGCCTGCTGACCGTGATGGATCGGCAGCCTATTCGAGATGTGGCATTGACCGAGCAGCTGCTGCGCATCTTCGCCGTGCGCGCGGCCGTGGAGCTCGAGCGCCTGCGGATGGATCGCGACGCCCGGCACAAGGCCGAGCAATACCAGGCGACATTCAACGCCACCTCCGACGGCATGGCGCTTTGGACGCTGGACGGCAAGCTGGTGGACGTGAATCAGGCCTGCTGCAACCTGCACGGCATGACCCGCGACGAACTGCTTAAGGCGCCACTGACCGATTACGTGCCACCGGCGAGCATGCCGAAGCTGATGAAGCTGCTGGAAGAAGTGCGGGAAGGCCGTACCTATCAGGGCGAGGCCATCGCCACCCACAGGAACGGCGAGGTGTTCCACCTCGACATGCGTGGCGTGCCGGCCACGGTCGAGGGGCAGCGACACGTGCTCCTGATCATTCGCGACATCACCGAGCGCAAGGCAGCCGTGGAGGCGCTACGTGCAAGTGAGGAGCGCTACCACACCATATTCAGTTCCTCCGTGGACGGCATGGCCCTGTGCACGCCCGACGGGCGCATTGCCGAGGCCAACCCGGCGTTCTGCCGGATGCACGGGTATACGCGTGAGGAACTGCTGGCAGTCGAGTCGTTCCAGTTCGTGCATCCGGACAGCCAGATACGTTGCTGGGCCTTCTTTGAGGCGGCGAGCTCGGGCAAGAGCCTGGAATCTGAGGCTCTCGCCCAGCGCAAGGACGGGACGATCTTTGATGCGGAAGTGCATGGCGTGCCGGTGCAGTACGGGAATACGCCCCACCTGCTGCTGATCATGCGCGACATCACCGAGCGCAAGCAGGCCGAGGCCGAGCGCAGCCGGCTGGAGGCGCAGTTGCGCCAGTCGCAGAAAATGGAGGCCATCGGCCAGCTCACTGGCGGCATCGCCCATGACTTCAATAACATTCTCACTGGCATCATGGGCTATATCGTCATGGCCCAGGAGTGGGAGCAAAAGCAGCCAGATCCAAAGCTCCATCGCTATCTCGAGCGCATCCAGAAATCGGCGGGTCGCGCGCGCGACCT
>Ga0209427_10003083_pt1 | contig 19617 bp, 19 predicted proteins | sample DeeMarSWOR136_30_FD_187465 | JGI IMG/M metagenome (GOLD analysis project Ga0209427, IMG submission 187465) | Marine sediment microbial communities from White Oak River estuary, North Carolina - WOR-1-36_30 (SPAdes) (version 2) | ecosystem: Environmental > Aquatic > Marine > Intertidal zone >...
TGCGCCCCAGGGCTTCGTCCCTCACCGTCAGACCCGTTCTAGCTAGACGCCTTCGCCACTGGTGGTCCCCCTAGGATTACAGAATTTCACCTCTACCCTAGGAGTACCTCTAGCCTCTCCCGGTCCCAAGTTTAGCAGTCTACCCGGTATTCGTATAGTTAAGCTACACAATTTACCCAGGCATTTACTAAGCCGGCTACGGACGTTTTAGGCCCAATAATAGTGACCACCACTTGAGCTGCAGGTATTACCGCGGCGGCTGGCACCCGTCTTACCCAGCTCTTACTTTCTCTGTTTTTTAGACATAGAAACAGCTGACTCTTACGAGCCAGCACTTGGGATCCCCTCATCGTGCTTTCGCACATTGTGAAGGTTTCGCGCCTGCTGCGCCCCGTAGGGCCCGATATCGTGTCTCAGATATCGTCTCCGGGCTATTGCTCTCACAACCCGTATCCGTCGTAGGCTAGTCAGGTCTTTACCCTGACTACTACCTGATAGTCCGCAGACTCATCCTTAGGTGCCGGAGCTTTCAAACTAAGTGCATTCCAGCATCTTAGATCTATGGAGTATTATTCTCAGTTTCCCGAGGTTATCCTCCGCCTAAGGGTAGATTATCCACGTGTTACTGAGCGGTATGCCGAGGGCCGAACCCTCTCGACTCGCATGGCTTAGTCGGATCCCAATAGCAGTGGCCTCCGGCAGGATCAACCGGAATCTGGCACACTATTATTGAATTGGTGGGGTAAATCAAATTTCACCAATACACGTCAATCGTCAGATTCAAGAGCGCGCAAGATATCTCTAAAGAATATCTTGATTTTCTTGAACCTCCACATCCATTGTTTCCCGGAAATGAAATGGCCTATTCATAGATAATTTTCATAATCTACTCTCATAGGCCGGCCGGAAAAATCCGGGTAGTTATATTATCGAGGTAAATTATACCTATATAATAAGCACAAACGTATACATATAGTTTTTGGTTCTTTGGTGGAAATATTACGTTTTATATTTGGATGATTACATTTAAGTAGAGCAGAATTAAGGATATATTAAAGAATATCTATAAAGATATATAAGAATTTTGGGATCATAAAAATAGAAACATTATTTTCGCTAAATAATTTAAAATTTCGAATAGTTTAGATTTTTAAATAAAAGAATGGACTGGACGGGATTTGAACCCGTGGCCTCTACCTTGCGAAGGTAGCGATCTTCCGCTGATCTACCAGCCCTTGGAATATCGAATAATTCAAGTATATTTGATTGTTTTCCATAAAAACCCTGAAAAAGAAATTTATTGAATTTCAATATGATTAACCCTGAAACAATCGTTATTAGTAAATCCTGGAATACTTTTGATATGCGATCCAAAAATTGGTAGATTATCATTAAAAATTTTAAACATAGCTGGAACAATATACTTTTTCAAAGGGATTCTATTGTAAACTCTAGCAAAAAGGAACATTTTATTCAAATTTATCATAAACCTTCTAAATTCTTTTAAACCGCTTTTTTTAGAGATTATAGTAGTTGCAGCAATCTTTCCAGAAATCATAGCACTATTAACACCAAAAGAAAAAACGGATCAAAAAATCCACTTAACGAACCAGCAAGTATTACTGTTTTTCCTGCAACTTTTTTAAGCAAATATATTTTTACCGGAAAATGAGATATAACCATATTCCATTTCTTAAATTCTATACCTTCGGATTGTTTTAATTGATTCTGAAATTTTATAAAATTCTCCTTAGGTTTGTTTAAACGAAAGCCAACACTTAGCAGAAAGCAACATATCTTTAGATGATATATATCCAAACTTATCTAAATAACTATCAAAATAAGCAATACATGTGATATTTCTATTTTTAATTTTCATATGTGTAGTATAATGTCTGTATAGGATACATGGAAGTTTTAAATATTTTATTATTGGGGAATAATTTCCGACTGCGATTATTGAGTTATCGGTTATATCTTCCAGATTTTTAGAGTTTAGAGGATGAGAAAATTCAAAATTTACATCTTCTTCTAATGCTATTTTATAAAGGTAATAATCTAACGATGTTTTTCTTGGACCTCTTTCAGTCACATATAGATGTTTTGTTTTAAAATTTACAATTTCTGAATAAACGTATGCTTTGAATTGACTTAGTTCCGTAAAACAACTTTAAACATCAATTCCAATATAATCTTTCATTTTTTGAAAATGAATTGGGGTCATATGAACAGAAGGAGTATAATTTTCAGGTCCTCCAATTCTTGATTCTTTTTCATAAACTGTTACTCCATATCCTTTTCTGGAGAGATTTATAGCAGCTATTAGACCAGATAATCCCCCTCCAAAAATCTTAACATCTTTCATGAAAATTAAATCATTATAATTAACACATATCCAATAATTTTGTGTTCTTTGCTTGTTTTAATGCTTCCACAACTGGTAATTTCTCACCCATCATGAATTTTTCTAAAGATCCACCACCTGTGCTTATATGGGAGATTTTGTTTCTTAGATTCATTTGCTCAATAGCAGCAACGGTATGTCCACCACCAACGATGGAGAATAAATCTAGATTGGCGATGTAATTGAATATTTCTTTTGTTCCTTTTTTAAATAAAGGGTTTTCAAAAACTCCGCAAGGACCTGATAAAAAGATTGTTTTTGCAGTTGATAATACTTCTTTGAATTTCTCTATGGTTTTTTCACCTATGTCAAATAAGTCAAATTGGGTTGGTAATTCGTTTAGGTTAATTTCTTTTCTTTTTCCATTTTCAGATACTGCAAAATCTATTGGTAGAAGTATTTTGTTTTGATATTTTGAAAGGACTTTTTTTATTTCTTCAAATTGTTCAATGTCTCCCTCTTCTGCTAAAGCAGATTCATTTTTTTCTCCAAGGGAAAAACCTTGTGCTTTTAGAAATGCGTTTGCAGGCAGTCCTGTAAGAAGTATTGTATCTGCTGTATTGTTTTGTAAAAGACGTTCTATGGTTTTTATTACATCGGAGAATTTTGCCCCTCCGAATAAAAATATACTTGGTTTTTCTGGATTTGTGATAATTTTTCCCAGTGTTGTTAATTCTTTTTCCATTAATCTTCCTGCGCAGCTTGGTAATACAGGTGTAAAACCAATTAATGAACATTGTGCTCTATGGGCTGCGGCAAAGGCATCGTTTACAAAGAGGTCAGCTAGGGGATATAGATTTTGTACAAGTTCTGATTGTGCATGTTCATCTGCAGTTTTTTTATCTGTTTCACTAGGATATTTTCTTACGTTGTCTAAAAATAAAACCTCGCCAGGTTTTAGTTCTTTGATAGCGTTTTTTGCTTTTTCATCATAGATATCATCTATGAATTTTACTTCTTTTCTAAGAAGATTTTGTAATGATTTCGCATGTTTTTCTAGAGATATAAAATCCCAGCTATCTTTTCTTCCTTGATGGGCTAATATAACAATTTTTGCATCTTTTTCTATTAATTCTTTTATTGTTGGAAGAACAAGTTTAATTCTTGTATTATCAATAATTTCAAGTGTGTTTTTATCAAGTGGTAGGTTGAAATCTACCCTTAATAAAACAGTTTTATTTTTTACATCAAAATCATCCAGAGTATTATACATTTGCACAAGTAAAACCTCCACTTAACCTACATCAAAATTGTTTATTTAAACCTATAGTTTTGTAAGATAATAATTTGTTTAAAAGACACATTAGATTTGTTGTTTTCTGCAATAATTTTTTACTCTTTCAAATTATGCATAGGTTCATGCTTAAGGGAAAAACTGCTTTAGTTACCGGTGCCTCTAGGGGCATAGGCAGAGGAATTGCTTTGAATTTTGCCAGTCATGGTGCATTTGTTGGTATTAATTATATTTCTAATGATAAAGCTGCGAAAGATACACTTAAGTTAGTTAGAGAAATTGGTAGTGATGGTGTTTTGTTGAAAGGTGATGTTTCTAATTTTACTGACGTAGACTATGTTGTGAAGAAGCTGGTTGAAAGTAGAGACCATATAGATATTTTGGTTAATAACGCTGGAATTTATATTAGAAATAAATTTGAAGATATCTCTGTTGAAATATGGGATAGGGTTATTTCAAATAATTTAACAAGTGGTTTTCTTCTTTGTAAAAAAGTTATTCCCTATATGAAGTCAAATTCTAAGATAATTTTTATTTCTTCACAACTTGCTTTTAAAGGCTCTTTGCATGGAGTTGATTATGCAACTTCTAAAGCTGGGATTTTAGGTTTAATGAGGAGTTTGGCTCTTGAACTTGCGGATAAAAATATTTGTGTAAATGCTGTTGCTCCTGGTACTATTGATACTGATATTATTGTAAGTTATACAAAAAAAATGAGGGAGGAAAGAATAAATCAAATTCCTTTGAAAAGACTTGGTACACCGGAGGATGTTGCTAATTGTTGTTTGTTTCTTGCATCAAGTATGTCTGATTATATAACTGGTGAAACAATTAATGTAAACGGTGGGCTATATATTCATTGATTAACTGATATACAATATTCATTGATTAACTGATATACAAATAACTTTTATATAATAATTATAACGCTTCAGAAATATTATAAGAAAAAATTGATAAGCAATATAGTTTTATGCATTTTGATTTAAAATGAACGGCCAAAAAACATATTATTCATTCCACGACATCCCCTTTGGAAATACAGAACAATACAACAGAGTAAGTTTTGAACCAGGAATGAAATTCAGCCAAGGGGAGATTATACAGATTCTCATAGCAATGGTTGTTCTTACAATAGCGTTTTCTTTTGCACTGGCTCCTTATCCACCTCTAACTCATCTTAATTCCGTGGTAAGTAATTTACCTCTTTCGTTTCTAGCTATTGCTACGGCTTTTGTCTGTCATGAAATTGCACATAAATACGTTGGACAAAAATACGGTTACTGGTCTGAGTTTAGAATGTTTCCCCAGGGACTTTTATTTGCCCTATTCCTTGGTGTTGTTGTAGGAATAGTGTTTGCTGCCCCCGGTGCAGTTCAAATTTTTGGAAACCCGACAAGAGAAGAAAGTGGAAAAATGGCAGCAGCTGGTCCATCGACTAATCTCGCAATCTCAGTTATATCTTTCTTATTATTTTTCAATTCTACTGGTTATATAGCATATCTTTTATTTTTTATAGCGTATATAAATGCATTTTTAGCGTTTTTCAATCTAATACCATTTGGACCATTAGACGGAATGAAAATCTTCAGATGGAAAAAAGAAATATGGATTCTATTGATTATAATAAGTATAAGTATGTTCGTTACACTTATGATATAAAACCTCGACTATTTATTTGAACATATAATTAATAAGATCTACAATCCTACACGAATAACCCCATTCATTATCATACCAAGACAATATTTTTGCAAGATTTCCTTTTTCTCCAATAACCGTAGTGCTTAATCCATCTATAATTGCAGAATGAGGATTACCAATAATATCAACTGATACAAGTGGTTCTTCAGAATATTGCATTATACCCTTATGACTCCCTTCCGATGCACCTTTTAAAGACGCATTAATCTCACCCTTTGTTACTTCTTTTTTCAAAATACAAGTAAGATCTGTTAAAGAACCATCTGGAGTTGGAACTCTTACAGCAATTCCATCAATTTTTCCTTTCAACTCAGGAATAACCAGTGAAACTGCTTTGGCAGCTCCAGTTGTGGTTGGGATGATTGAAACTGCAGCTGCCCTTGCTCGCCGTAAATCTTTATGTGGGAAATCTAAAATACGCTGATCACCGGTATAAGAATGTATAGTTGTCATAAATCCTTGTTCAATATCGAATTTATCGTTTATGATTTTAACCGGTGGTGCAAGGCTATTTGTTGTACATGATGCATTTGATATAATATTGTGTTTTTCAGCATCGTAAAGATATTCATTTACACCAAGAACTATTGTAATATCAGGCTCTTTAGCTGGTGCAGAAATAATAACCTTTTCTGCCCCTGCTTCAAGATGTTTAGAAGCACCCTCACGAGTGCGAAAAATACCTGTAGATTCTATCACCACATCTACACTATGTTTCTTCCAAGGAAGTTTTGATGGGTTTACCTGTGAAAAGAATTCAATCAGTTTTCCATTTACTTCAATTCCATTGTTTTTTAAATTAATATCCCCATCGAATTTTCCGTAGATGGAGTCATATTTGAGAAGATGGGCAAGTATCTCGGTGTTACCAAGATCATTAACAGCAGTAATTTCAAATTTTTTATTATATTGAGAATGCTGTATTGCCGCTCTTAAAACATTCCGACCTATACGTCCAAATCCATTTATTGCAACCTTAATCATCCCATCCACATGGGCAAATATTAGAAAAAACTATATAAGGTTTCCGAAAAGATGTACAGCATCAAAATCCACAATTTCTACATCAATAAACTCTCCAATTTCAACCCTATGATTTACCACTACTGGTTTATAGTTTTCAGCCCTTCCAACAAAGAAATTATTCTTTCCTTTTTTTGTAACTAAAACCTTGTACTTTTGCCCAATATGTTCAGAATTTTTGTTTCTAGCAATTATACTACATAAATTAGTTAAAGTCCTCGATCTTTCTTTAGCAATCTTTGTAGATACACGGTTTTTCATAATTTTAGCTTTAGTCATAGGACGAGAAGAGTACCTAGTTATATTCACAATATCTGGTTTAACAATTTTCAATAAATCAAATGACCTGTTGAATTGTTCATCTGTTTCACTTGGAAAACCAACAATAATATCAGTTGAAAGTGTTAAATTTGGATATTTATCTTTAAACTTACTAATGATTTTAATAAAATCATCCACTGTGTATTTTCTATTCATTAAATATAGTATATTGTTATCACCTGATTGAACAGGGATATGCAAAAATTTGAATATTTTATTATCTTTAAAACCATCAATTATTGAACTGAGATTTAAGAGAGTAGTATAAGGATTCATCATTCCAACACGAATCCTGTAATTTCCATTAATCCTACAAATATTGGTAAGCAAATTACCCAGATTATTATTAATATCAAGACCATAAGAAGCTGTATCCTGAGCAGTAAGTTGTATTTCCTTACAATTCTGATTTAATGCATAGCACACATCCTTAACAATTTCGTCTACTGAATAACTACTTAATTCCCCACGCGCTGGAGAAGTAATACAATAAGAACACGCAAACATACATCCTTCTGCAATAGAAATAGGAGCAGTTATTCCATCAAAATACTTTGGACCAACTTTTTTATTATTAATCGGAAAACAAAATTCTTTGTTTTCTATTATGTCAACAATATAATTAGAATATTGAGACGGAAGAAGATGTGCATCAGGCAAAATAGATTTAATTAAATCAGATTGAATAGAAGCCATACAACCAGCAACAATAACTTTTTTACCTGTCTTTTTAAATTCACGAAGCCGCGACAACATACGTTGCTCAGTTGTACCAATAACTGTACATGTAATTATGATTAAAACATCTGCGCAATCAATTTTATTAACAATTTCATAATGAACTTGCTTTAAAAGACCAAGTATCAAACTTGCATCACTTTTATTTGCAGTACAACCATAAACCTCAAAATAGACCTTCATACGCAAAAGTGTTTAGAGAAAATCCACTATTTAACTGCTTCTTTAAAACGTTTTAAAACAAAATCCTTGTCCAAATTTGATAAGAAATAACCTGCCCTTGGTCCTTTTTCCTGATCGAGAATAATCTGATAAATCGTTTTGAATGCAGTATTTATCGGTATTTCTTCTTTTTCTGATGAATCATAGATTACATTATGGATGTTTTCAGCTTCCCATTCTATGGAAGATAATCTCTCTGAGAGAGACGAGAGAAATTTTTTCTGCGCTTTAATAAGATTTACTTTTGGCATTTTCTTTTTAACTTTGAATTTCACCATGTCTGGTGCAAAATTCTCCAACCAATACCGTGCATGCTCAGTTCTTTGTCTTAAATGTTCTTCATCTTCCTTGCCTAGATCCTTTGGAATCTGTCCTGTTCTTATAAGAATTTTTTTTACATCGTTCCAGCTTTCCCCAATTTGAATAAGAGTTACTAAATGCCTATAAGGTAGTTGATATGGTATTTCTTTTGGAACATTGTATGGTTGTGAAAGCTCATAGGTTTTTTTTAAATCCTTCATCCCTTTAGTTACTTCTTCTTTTTCAAAATACACTCTTTCTTCCTTATCATATTCATCTACTAAATTAAGCAGACCAAGCCCTGAATCAAAAACAAGGTGCTTAGTTGGTTGATTGTTCATAAGTAAAAATCTAAGAACCTCAGGAGGAGTCATATGCAGCATTTCTTCAGCACTTAAGGCAGTGCCTTTTGAACTATGCATCGCTCCTTTTCCCTTTAACAATATAAACTCATAAACCGTATACTTAGGTGCAGGATAACCAAATATTTCTTCAGATATTTTTTCCCCGGTATCTCTTGCTCCACCGACGGTTCCAAGGTCTTTACCAAATGGTTCAAAGGTTACACCAAGCATTTTCCACCTAGCAGGCCAATCAACCCGCCAAGGTAGTTTTCCAACTCCACCTTTTCTAATATCTACTTCTCCCTCAAAACCACAGTCACAAGTGTATTCAATAATTGGATATTCGTATAAAACAGCTTTTGCAGTAGTTAACTTCCTACATTTTTCACATCTGATATTAAAAGGAATCCAATCTTTTGGAAGCTGTCTTTTTGATATTTTTTGGATTATATCTTTTATCTGTTCTGTTTTTTCAAGGGCTGTCTGAATTGCTCTATTGAAATCTCCATCCCTATACATCTTATTAGCCCTGTAGACACGTGGTTCTACACCGATTTCTTTTAAAGAATTCAAAAAAGAAATTAGATAATGATCCGCATAACTTTTATGCTCGTTACATGGACAGGGGATATCCGAAATTGGCATTCCAACATATTTTTCATAAGATTTTGGAAGATATGGATAGACTTTTCTCAAAGGGTCAAAGTCATCAGCTATGTAGATAAGTTCCCCCTTCCCACCTTCATTAATTAGGCATCTATAAACAGCATCTGTTGTTAAAATCTCCCTCATATTTCCAATATGAATTGGACCGGATGGAGTAATACCTGTAGCAAGAACGTGTTTTTTGTTTTCTTTTAATAAATCATCTGCTAAAACATCTGCCCAATGCATAGTGTTTTCACCGATGCAACTGTTTTATATTACTCTAGCTCTAATTAATGCTCGAAGTGGAACCCCACCTACCTCGTTTATAGCTCTCTTATTTAGAATACATACGCAAAGGACTGGATCTCCCTTTTCGGCTTTCGTTGCTTTAATCGTACTTCTCAGAGTATCTCCTGTTCCAACTACATCATCGATTATTACAACCTTTTTATCTTTTACTGATGCATAATTTGAACAAAATGCACCAATTTTTTCATGATGTGGTCGAAAAATTGTAAGTTCACAACCTAATTCCTCTGCAATAGCAGTAGCATAAGGTATACCGTTTATTGCAACACCAACAATAGTATCGATATCCAAATTTTTCTTTTCAGACTCTTCTAAAATAATATCACTTAAAGCATATGAAATTCCCCTTATTCTGGAGGGATATACACCAATAGATCGCCAACCAATTTTTAAATCCCCAACAGGTTTCTTTTCTTTATCCTTATTTAGAAGCCAAACCGCAGTTTCTTTTGACACATTAAGTTCTTCGGCTATCTCATAATCAGTTAGTCCACTCTCTTTATATTTTACGGCTCGTTTGATGAGAGATTCTATTTCCTTCATATAACTAACACCTTCACCGGATAGGTATATATCTTCAATATTTAGATGTTTGCTATGAATAGAGAATAAGAATAATATTAACTAAATAAATAAAATATCTACTTCATCTACAGTAAAACTAAAATAGTAGTATAGCATGTTGAATATAACAAGAGTGATATTTTATGGCAAAAGAGAAAAAAGGAGAAGGATTTCATTCTGGAGCGGGCCTGATTAGATATTTTGATGCAGAAGAAAAAACTGCTCTAAAGATACCACCTTGGTTTGTAATAGTTGCATGTATAGCAACCGCTGTAATTATCACAGCAGCTCATCTCTGGCAACCTCTATAAATTAAAACATTAATATTTTTTTAAAAATTAGTTTGATTTTTCCAAATTTTTATAATCAAATTTAAACACATTTTATAAAGGATAAACGAAAAAGATTAATACATAATAATGTATTTGGCACAATAATTATCTTTGATGTGGATGAGGGATAATAAAAAGGATGAGGATGTAGCATGGAAGAAATTCTATACAATATTGAGATACGTAAAATGGAAGGCAAGTATCTTGGTAAAATGTATTCAGACACTGATGGGGTTAAGGAATTCAGAAACAAACAACTAGATGGTCTATTAAGAGACATGACTATTGATATGCAACTACTTCTAGATGAATTCTCAAGTTACCCAGGAGATTTAACAGAAGATTTAATATAAACAAATTTTGCCTATACCTATTTAAATCAAAATTCAAAAAAATCATTCATTAATTGTAAAAAATAATTCTTTTAGAAAAATAGATTAAACAAATGGATGATATAGAATAACAAGGTGGTGATTATATTAAAAAGATTATGATTGTAGACGATTTACCTGAAATTACCTATACAGTTAAATACGGTTTGGAAAAGCTAAATCCAGATTATGAAGTAACAAGAGTAGAAAGTGGTAAAAAATGCCTTGAAATCTTAAACGATAGTCCAATACCAGACCTAATAATATTAGATATAATGATGCCAGAGATGAATGGATGGGAACTTGCAAAAACATTAAAAAAAAAGATTGAATGGAGAAAAATACCTATAATTTTTCTCACAGCAACAGAAGATGAAACAAGTAAAATAACTGGTAGAATCATAGGAGAAGATTTTATAGAAAAACCATTTGAAATCACAGATTTAAAGAATAAAATTGAAAAAGTCCTTGCTCAAAAAATCCAAGAAAATAAAAATTAAAAAATACTCTTTGAAGATTTTTAAAAGGATTAAAACATGCATATTAACTTCAGTATTTCTTTAAAATTAACACTACTTGTAGTTACAATTTCCGCTATAGTAATTTTTTCTTTAACATATGTAAATATACAACAACAATCAGAGTTTTTTGAAGATGCATATTATGAAAAAGCCTTCTCACTTACTAAAGCACTTGATGCAAGTATACAAAATCCCGATTATTTAAACGATAAGCAAAACGTGCAAAATTATATTGAAAATTTTACCTCATTAAATCCAGATATTTTAAAACTAAGCGTGAATATACCAAAAGAAAATATCCTATACATTTTTGCTTCTACAGACGTAGACTCAATAGATAAACCTTCAGGTGCCTATAACGATTTATCATATGAAGAAGGAGCGGTAATTTACATACCAGATCATGGTGAAAATGCTCATAGATTGACCATGCTTGCACCCATGAATCTATCAGGGAACATTTTTGGCACATACGAAATGATACTTTCAATGGACGCAGCATACAACGCCCTTGACACACAGATGAGAAATCTAATTCTAATTTCAGCAATTAGTCTATTTGCTATGATTTTCAGTTTCTTATATGTGCTACGAAGAGCTATTGTCAAACCAATTATTATCTTTAGAGATGCTACAAAAGTAATTGGTGAAGGCAATTTAAACAAAAAAATTGACATTAAATCACATGATGAACTTGGAGATCTAGCTAATGCATTTAATAATATGACAACTGATTTAAAAAATTCAAGAACCAAAATAGAAAAATACAATAAAACTTTAGAAAAACTACTAAGTCAAAAAGATGAATTTATCGGACAACTTGGCCATGATCTTAAAAACCCATTAACCCCTCTCATAGGTTTACTCCCAATCATTACAGAGCAGGAAAAAGATCCCAAACTAAAAGAACATCTACAGTTACTCACTAGTAATGCAGAATATATGAAGGAATTAATTTTTAAAACATTGCAACTAGCAAAACTTCGTTCTTCTAATATTCAATTTGATATCCAACAATTAAATCTAAAAAATGAGATTGATGTTGTTCTAAATCGTCAGCAGCCGCTTTTAAAAGAAAATATGATACATGTTGAAAATATGGTTAATGAAGAAATCTTAGTTCAAGCTGATAAATTACGACTTGAAGAGTTGCTAAATAATCTTGTTTCAAATGCTGTGAAATATACACCCAACGAAAATGGCACCATAATCATTGATGCTGTAAAAGATAAACATTTAATCACAGTTTCAGTTAAAGACAATGGTATTGGGATGACCAAGGAACAAATTAATCGTGTTTTTGACGAATTTTATCGTGCAGATAAGTCAATGCACGAAAGAGATTCTACAGGTTTAGGTCTTTCTATTGCTAAACGCATTGTGGAAAAACATGGTGGGAAAATATGGGTTGACAGTACTGGAAAGGGAAAAGGAACAACATTCTATTTCTCCTTGAAATCTGGATATGGAAAAAATAATTAAGAACAAATAACATATTCTGATTGAATAAAAGGAGATGGCTTAGATCATGTCAAAAAAAATTTTGATTGTTGATGATGATCCTGGAGTAACATATACCGTAAAACATGGATTAGAAGGATTAGAAGAAGGATTCAAGGTTACCTCTGCAGAAAGTGGAGGAAAATGCCTTGAACTATTACAATCTGAAGATATTCCAGATCTTATTCTTTTAGATATCATGATGCCACAGATGAGCGGTTGGGAGACTTATAATAAAATAAAGGAAAATCTTGTATGGAAAGACATACCAATTGTTTTTCTTACTGCAAGAAAAGATCAGGTTGCAAAGAACGCAGGTGGCTTTTTTGGTGAAGACTACATTGAGAAACCTTTTAGAATTCCAGAACTTAAACAAAGAATTAATAAAATACTAGAAAAATAAAATAGATAATCAATTTTTTAAAAACCACAATTAATGTTTATCTTTTTTTAGTTATCTTTTTATTGTCATCTTCTCCGACATAGATATATCTGGCTTTGACTAAAATTAATCCAAGTAAAAATGTTGTTGCAGATGTAACTCCAATAATAATTGTCCAAGGGACATCTAGCGTCTCTGTGACATAAGGTTCAGATATTTCTACAAGGGTACTTCCAACAACTGCAAATGTTGAACATCCTTCTGTTTCAGCTAAGAAGAAAATATGGGTTTCATTTTCACTTAGCAATTTAGTAGTAAGATTTAGCCATTCCCCATCATGATAACGAATAAGAACTATCGTATTCTTGTCTATGTTTTTCTCTTCAATCCATGTTGCTTCTACTTTGAAAGTAAAACTCAAAGCTTTAATATCTTCATCAGAAACGTAATTTTCATTTTCAGTTAATTTGATATCGAGATATTGATAGACGTTCTGGTTTTTTCTTAAAGTAAAAGGAATGGTTTTCTGGTTTTTGTTTTAATTGTATAATTGATACCTTCACTTCAGATAAACTCCTATTTGAAATAAGTTGTATTTTTTCAACTCCAATTTCCTCCTCAAATTCCTTTATAACAAACTGTGTAAGCTCACCAGTAGAAACAGTACAAACCTGTTGTTCAACTTTTATTGCTATCTCTTCAACTGGTACATCTCTTTCGTTTACAGAAGCAGTTCTTATAAAATTCAATAATCTAATTTTGAACTCCTCTTCTGTTAAGGTATAGTCATTTAATAATTCAGATATTTTTAGTTTAATTTCATAAATGAAATATTCTTTTTTTGCTAATTCTAAAAATCGTGCTTTAAGTTCGTCATCAAGATCAGTTAATTCGAATACATCAAGCCAATATTCTAAACTATCAGAATTAATTTCAACCTGATTTCTTATTTGATAAAAAGTTGATCCACTATTGTCACTGGAATCGACATTATTTACTTGATCATCCACAGTAGAATCAATTAATTCTGGGCTCGTGTCAACAACTAGAGGATTATCCTCTACAACAGAACTATCAACAATATCTTCGCTTGTTATAGAATCGTCAGAGGCTGGATCATATATTGTATCATATGCAGGTTCATTTGCTTCATTTTTTGGTTCTTGATAAGAATTATCGGTATAATGTTCATCTGTATTAGAAGTTAATTCAGAATCACTATTGCCACTATCTCCTGCATTTGTATCTGTTGTAAAGATTCCCCCACATTCGCCAATAAATAATACTATTAGAAATATTGTAATAAGAATTGCCCTATTAAATCTCCATGCATTTTTCATCGATTTTTCCCTCAGATCTCCTCGTTTATTATTGTATACTCTGTAAGTGATGGTATATAAGGTTAATGTGTTAAAATATCAAAATGAAAAATAATCCACAACAGATATCTTAATTAAAACATTAATATAAAAATCTTTAATATTTTTATAAATATTATTTTTCAAGCATCTTTTTTGTTAGTTTTTTAGCAAGTATCAAAGCATCATTTATTTTGTCTTTTTTAGGGCCACCACTTTGCGTAAGTTTTGGTTTCCCACCACCACTTCCACCAAGTATTTTCCCTATTTCTGGAGCAATTTTTGTTAAATCTATTTCTATATTATCTGATGCTGCAGAAGTAATTTTATTCCCATCATAAATATGTGCAACAAAGTTTGGTGTCCGTGTGATCGCTCCTGCAATTGCAGTCGATTCATAAGAAGATTTGTCTGCAATAACTTTTATTTTTGTACCAGAAATTGCCTCTGCTTTCTTTTTTAATTCTTCAATTTCGTCAGACGATATTCTTTTCTTTGCTTTCTGCGTTTTTTTCCATTCATTAAACAAATGTTCACAAGCTTCAGAAAGATCAACAACACTTATTTTTTGTTTTGTCTCTGCTTCCTGTAAAAATCGTTTTATTGTTTTATTAATTTGAGGAACTGGGACCGATAGAAGTTTACTAACCTTTTTTAGTTGTTGAGAAATATTCTTTTGCTCTGTAATTTTGTATTTTTTTCCAATAAGGTCAATAATTTTTTTGTAATATTCTTTTTCCTCTTTTTGATAAGCATCGACCATTTTTCCAGCTGCGAAAATGATCCGATCTACTCCATCTTGAATTCTTTCTACTTTCAATATTCGAATTTTCTCGATTTCTTTTATGTTATTTAGATGTGTTCCACCGCAAGCCTCTACATCCACACCTGGAACATTTACAACACGGATGGTATTTCCAGGAGGTACTCCACCTTGATACAATCTAAAACCATGCATTTTTTCTGCATCGTTTCTTGTCATTACCTTTTTTTCTACGCCTATACTTTGTTTAATAATTTCGTTCGCTAAATCTTCCACTTTTTTTAACTCACCTTCAGAGATAGGTTTATAATGTGAGAAGTCAAAACGGGCCTCATCAATTTCCAACTGAGATCCTGCCTGCCAAATATGTTCACCAAATAAACGTCTCAAAGCACCATTTACCACATGAGTACCGGTGTGATGTTTCATCAATATGTATCTTCGCTCCCAATCGATTTTACCATGAACTTCTTGTCCAACCTCCAAATTACCATCTACTAAATGAATAATTGAAGAGTTTTCTTTTTCAACATGTTTAACAGAAAATTTTTTATCAATTGTTGAAAGAAACCCTCGATCACCAGGTTGCCCACCACCTTCAGGATAAAAAGTTGTTTTATCAAGAACAATTTTGGTTCCACTTTGTGTATTTTCTTTCCACAAAACTTTGGCATTAAATTCCTTAGCATAATGATTATCATAGTAAAGCAACTTGGTTTCAGGAAGAATTGATTTTCTAACCTGTTTACTTTCCTCCTCTTTTTCATATGAATGCAACTCTGCAACCATTGAGTCAAAATTCTTAGGAATTACAATATTAACCCCACTGCTTTTTGCAATATTACTAACAATATCAGGAGGCATACCATAAGTGTCATACAACGTAATTAGCTCATTTTTATCAATAGATTTTTTTTCTTTTAAAATTCTATTAATTAAACCCTTTCCTTTAGAAAGCGTCTCTGCAAATTTCTTAGTTTCAATATCCAGGATTTCATCTATATTATACTTCTCATTCTTCAGCGAAGGAAAATCATGTTCAATTAAATCCAGATGCAAACCCACAAGTTCCTTCAATGTAACATTAATTTTTAATTTCTCCAAAAGACGAAGCGATCTTCTAATAATAAGTCTTGCAAGATAACCAGCTTTGACATTAGAAGGAACAACGCCATCCCCAAGCATAAAAGCAAGACATTTAGTATGATCAGAAAGCGCGTAAATATTTGCAATATCATAATCTTTTTTTACTTTCTCTTTAATGAAATTAATTACCTCTGGAAAAACACTTTCATATATTGTAGGTTTACTTTGAGTATACCAAGCTATTCGCTCAAGACCATAACCAGTATCAACAATATTTAAAGGATTTTTTATATAATTTTTCCCCTCAATAGTTATATCTCCATTTTTATCTTCCTTCATGTTCATAAAAACAAGAGTTGCTAATTCAAGACCATTTGAAATTACTTCTATACAAGGACCTGCGTTACCTCCGCCAACCCATAACTGCTCCTTATAATTTATCAAATCACTGGGAATTCCTATATGGGTATTAAAATACTCATCACAATAAGCAACTGTTTCTTCTTTCCAATAAATCTCATCGATATCTTTATTAAAGGCATGGTGCCCCATCATTTCAAACATTGTAAGATGTCGACCACTTCTACCCACTTCTTCAAGATCGTTTAAACGAATACAAGGCTGCGAAATTACCAATGGATTTGCAGGAGCAGGTACTACACCAGAGGTTACATGCGGCTGAAAATCAGCAATCGATGCAATTGTTAAATAAATATCAGCCCTCCATCTGGCAATAACAGGGCAACGATCACCAGTTTCTGGATAAAAAACCCTTAAATGATTATTATTTTCAAAAAACCTCAAAAAACTATTCCTGACATCAGTAAGAGATAATGATTTTTTAGTAACTGGGTTTTTTATAAATTCAAAATCCGTACATGGTTGATCACCACAAAGTTCTGCACATTCATTCAATGTCCAAAAATATTTTCCACAGGTTTTACACTTTTTGCGAATATATCCATTGTTGTGAAAGAATTGTAGGTCACATTCTTTTTTGAGTAGTGATTCTATCATTGTATTAACTTTTTCAGGAATGCTAATATGATTTAAATTTTTATCTTATTTAAAACCGTCAAAACAAAATCAATACTAAAATTCTTGAGAATTTTTTAAAAAAAGTTGGTGTATTGAATGATAATATATGCTGTTTCTGTAGAATAATAGGAAAAGCCACCAATACCTTCTTCTGGAGATTCTTATTGATATATTTATCAAGTCTTCCATATCATGATATTCCTCCACTTCCACTTCAGATTTCTTTCCTTGTTGTTATTTTTTGGGGATTGACAGCTGCTTCTTTGGTGCCATGGTTAATTTGTTCATTGCTTCACTTTGAACTCCGCGAATTCATAAGCTTTGGATTTTTATAACCAGGTGGATACGGCTTCCACCCAGTTCCTTCAGAGGATTGGGTGAGAACCAGAGGATTATTTCGTAATAAAAAATACAACAGGAGAATTCTTAGAAAAAATCCTCCTTTTTCCAATATTTATAGGAGCTCTAGGATTTACAGGAATTAAAATAAAAGTAGGAGGTGGTTATTGCTTTTTCTTAGGATTTGCATCATTGGTAATGGTCTAAATAACACCTAATTTATTATATTAAATAATCATTAAATCAGAATAATATTTTTATATTATGACATGTATTAGCATCACAGAGAAAATTGACATGTTAAAAAAAATAATAGTTACAATGAGTTTCATAATAATTCTTCTATTTTTAATTAACCCTTCAATTCAAGCAATTAGATATGAAGTTGTTAAAGATGCAGTCCATAATGATTGTATTAATCAAATGGAAAATAAAATTAATGAAAATCTAAAAAACATAAAATATATCAAAGAAATAACAGAATATCCACATCCATTTCTATTCTACATTGTGATGTCTATCTTATATCTACGTTTTTTAAGATTTATAGTATTTTATTTAATATCAACTGAATATAATCAAACTGGCTTTTGGCCTGAATTAAAAATCAAACACCCAATGATATATTTTTTAGCTATCATATTGTCATTTAGAATAGAAATTTGGTATGTATTTTGGTATACACTATCAGAAAAAATGGGTTGGAATTGGTATTAGAATCCTGCATATATCCAATTAAACATCAACCTAGGTCATAACGATACAGGTCAGTGATATAAAGTTCATATGAGATAAACCGAAATATCAATCTGGTAGTTACTTTATTACTAATATTTAATGGATGGGATGCAAGATATACCTAATCAGATAAAACAATATATCAAAAAACTGGAACAGGAAAACAGAGAGCTAAGAGAAGAACTGATGAGGTTAAAAGAGGGGTTTGAAGAATATAAAAAGAGACATCCCCAAAATACAGGAGTTAAAAACGGTAAACCATATTTTTTCAAGTCCACCAACTGCTCCAAGACTCCAAAGAGACCAGGAGCTAGAATCGGACATAAACCATATTTTCGCCCCATGCCAAAGCATATCGATGAAGTTCGTCGAATCCCTGTGGTAGTTTGTCCTGAGTGTGGTGGTTCAAGATTAAGTAAGAGAATTCAGGTTGTATGTAAGCGAACATATGAAGATATACCAGTTTATCAACCATTTGTTATCAAATTGGAGATAGAACGACGGTATTGTCGAACTTGTAAGAAACTTTTAGAAGCACCTGTTACATGGGTGCTCCCTGGTGCCCGTCTCAGTCTTCGTATCATGCTTATTGTTGTATGGCTTAAGATTCATTTTCGGATGACTGAAGAGGCTATCCCACAAGTTCTGAAAGAACTGTTTGGGTTGAAAATATGTGAAGGTTAAGTAATTAATATTCTATATCAGGTTGCACGTGCATTTGGCCCTTATTACCAGCAGTTGATCCAAGATATTCGTAATGCACAATCACGAAATATGGACGAGACCAATTGGCGCATCAATGGAGAAAACACACAACTTTGGGCTTTTGTTTCAAAGGGTGACACATTATACAAGATTGCGTATAGTCGGAGTCATAAAGTTCCTTTGGAGGTTATAGGAAAAAAGCATGAAGGTATTGATGTTCATGATCGTTTTTCAGCGTATAAGACGCTGGCACGGAAGACAAAAAACACACAGCAATATTGCTGGGCACATATCATCAAAAATGCAGAAGAGCTTGCTCATTTCTACGGAGACGAAGGAAAGCATATTCTTCAGGTGGTAAAAAATACATTTGAATCTGCAAAAGCTTATAATCATAAGGGAACTGATAAAGATATCGAAGAAATGTTTAAAACTATGAAGGATGGCCTCTATCGTCCCTATAAATCTCAGCATTGCCACAAATTTGCCGTGAATCTTTTAGATGAGAAGAATAACTTGTTCGAGTTTGTCAAAAATCCGTATGTAGATGGCACAAACAATGCAGCCGAACGAACCCTTCGTCCTTCCGTGGTTGAACGGAAAATAAGTGGCGGAAATCGGTCGAAGAAGGGTGCTAAAACATATGAAGTTCTTCTAAGTGTCACTCAAACAC
>Ga0209427_10003084_pt1 | contig 19613 bp, 19 predicted proteins | sample DeeMarSWOR136_30_FD_187465 | JGI IMG/M metagenome (GOLD analysis project Ga0209427, IMG submission 187465) | Marine sediment microbial communities from White Oak River estuary, North Carolina - WOR-1-36_30 (SPAdes) (version 2) | ecosystem: Environmental > Aquatic > Marine > Intertidal zone >...
GAAAGAGCTGCCCGCGTAGTACGTGAAGAAGGAGGCTGCAAGAATCAGACTGCCGAAAAAAAGCAGCCGTGGTTTTTCGTGCGTATCGGAGAGCGCGCCGGAGATGATCACAGAGAACATGAAACCGATGTTCTGAAAAGCGATCAGCAGGCCGATCTGAAAGGGGCTGAGCCCAATGTTTCTCGCTGCGGCGCCAATGACCGCGGCACCCACTCCGAGAAAAAACATAGACAGAAAGGATGAAGCAGTTATTGCCTTAACGTTTCGTATCATCGATGACTCTCCTGTGCAGTGCAATGATGAACAGCTCTTTGCTCTCCTTTCGGGAGCTCGCTGGCTTGTGCAGATGAACTCTTTCGTATTCCTTTTTTAACTCCTGGATGAAGGAGTGCACGTTCTCCCCCTGAAAAATTTTTGCAACGACGCACCCCCGTGTTTTGAGTACGTACCCTGCGGTCCAGAATACGCTCCTCACCATATCCAGTGAGCTCTGGCTGTCGAGGAATTTGTTCCCCGAGGTATTCGGCGCTGCATCGGAGGTAATGAGATCAAAAGTGCCCCTGTACTCATTCAGGAAAACACTTTGCATGTGCAGGAGGTCTGCACTGACGAAGGTGAAGCGTCTGTCAGAAACCTTTACCTCATCCCGGATATCGATACCGACTATCCATCCGCTCCCTATCTTTTTCAACAGGTACTGGCTCCAAGAACCTGGTGCACACCCGATGTCCAGAACGTGAAAACCGGGTTTCACGAGCCGGTATTTTCTGTCTATTTCTTCCAGCTTGTACACGGAACGAGCCCAATAGTGCTCCTTTTTCGCTTTCTTGAAATAGTAATCCTGGGTTTTATTCAATGAGGACAGCTCCGAATTTTATATATATCGTGAGATGAGATTATAATGTAGTATAAGAAGACGAAGATTTCAATGAATTCGTCTCATCAGGGTGCACCACAGATATGATAGTTGTTTTTTCGATAAAATGGTGCTATGCTTAGAAATATTACACAATGGAGTCGATGAGATGGAAAGAACTGTGAGGCGTGTTCTAAAAACTTTTTTTAGATATATGGGAACACTTCAACTGAGGGAAAGGAGATACGCAGCCTTTACCCTCATCGAGCTCATGGTGGTGATCGTCATCCTGGGAATACTCGCCGCCTTTGTGGTACCCAGGATCACGAAGAGACCAGAGGATGCAAAGGTCACAAAGGCGCGGATAGAGATATCCAACCTGGAGCAGGCACTGGAGCTCTACTATCTTGACAACGGAAATTATCCCACTACTGAACAGGGCCTCAGAGCGCTGATAGAAAAACCGAGCACCGGAGAGGTTCTGGAGAGCTGGAGGGAAGGGGGGTACCTCAACAAGAAAAAGATTCCTATAGATCCATGGGGCAATAAATATGTGTACGTTTCTCCGGGAGTTCATATGGACGATTTCGATCTCTTTTCCCTCGGTAAGGACGGAGAGGAGGGAGGAGAAGGGTACGACACGGATATTACCAACTGGGAATGACAGTGATGCCCAATGAATAATAATCGGCGAGCGAGCAAAAGGCGGGTTTTTTCTGCATTCACACTGCTGGAACTCCTCATCGTCCTCGCCGTTCTTACTATTCTTTTTTTTGTGCTCACTCCACGCTTTGTCTCTTTTTCAAATCCTGCAAAGACGAGAAGCTTTCTCCTTCAGCTTCAAAACTCTCTTACATATCTCAGCGATAAGTCCATTCTCGAAAAGAAGGTCTATATTTTAAATGTGGACCTGGATGAGAGGCGATATTTTTTTACTGTATCAGAGGAGGGAAATCCAGAAGGTATTGTGAGGGATCGTTACCTCACCCCCACCTCTTTTCCTCAGCAGCTTTCGGTCAAGAGTGTGCGGGTGATACCGGGTGATGAGGTAAGAGAGGGTAGGGTGATGCTGCCTTTCACTCCCATGGGAATGCTTTTTTCCTTTGAAATTTCCTTTGAAGAGAGGGAAGATGAGCTCTTTATTGTCAGGGGAAACAGCATGAACAACAGGATCCAGATTGTGCGAAAAATCGGGGATGAGGAGCGGGCTCTCTACTAGCCGACCGTGCTGCTTTCCTTCATACACTACTAAAGCCCTCCTCCTTTTTCCATAATGCTTTTCCTCCGAATATAAAACAAATCCATTATTACTCTGGTTTATATAAGGCAAAGGGTTTTTGGTGGACAACTCCGTTCAGATTTCCACTGCAAGCCGGAAGGCGCGGATAAACATCAGTCAGTAAGAGGTGAGTATCTTTTGATAGGTTATATTTGGTAGATGCTATATTATTAAAAACAATATATCATTTTGATTTTATCAAACGAAAATTAAGTAAATCAGTCTAGAATTTTGTTTTAAACTTAAATCAGATGATTTTATTGCTGAGTTGCCTGTTTATAAGAAAGTTGATCTCTTTCGTCTGCAAAAGCATTTGAAAGTATTCAATGGTTAAGTGCAGGCTTTTCGTCTCTTATCAATTAAATAAAATATTCCTACTGTGGGGATCCAGCTGAGTGCCTGCTAGCCGGGATCGGATTTACAGACGCTATAATTGAACTCATTGTGTTAGTTTTAATGATAAAAGAATATCATCTTTCTCCATCCTTTTCGTAAAGCTCCCTCAGATCATCAAAGGTTATTTTAAGCAGGTCCATCGTCTTGAAAAACTGAGGGAGCTCGCGGTCGATAAAATTCTTCTTCTTTAATCCCCATGTTTTTTGGTAGGAATTTTCGGCAACGAAATACCCGATCCCCCGTTTATTATAGATGATCCCCATGTCCTGGAGATAGTTGTACGTTCGCATGACAGTGTTCGGATTGACCTCGATGCTGACAGCCATTTCACGGATCGATGGAATCTTGTCCCCTTCCCGCCATTTTTTCCTCAAAATGTTTTCGCAGATATACTCGCCAATCTGCAGGTATATGGCCTGTCTCTCTTTGAATTCCATCGCTTAAACCTCGATCTTTCTGAATTTCAGGTAGCTTACGGTCCAGCACAGCGGCGCCAGGACCGCCCAGAATAAGAGCCGAATAATCAGCCAGATCGTCTTACCTGTGTGCTGCAGCCCCGCCTCGGTCATTCCTAACCACTCCGCAAGTTCCCTGAGTGATTGAAAGTTCTGTCTTATCGGGCCCAGACCTTCGAAATATCCCGGGATGATGAGCCGTGCCGCAATGATGATGATAATCAACAGAGCTATACCGAAGATGATGATGATGAGTATGGTTTTGATTAACGAGTTTTTACTGAAAAACACGGAACCCGCCAGAAAGACCCCCTGGACCACCAGGTAGGCTGAGACACCAATCCAAAAAGCTCGGCTGAGAGGGTTGAGAAAGGTGTGGGTGTACCTGAAGAGCACCTGATTGAGACCTTCGCTGATTGCCGTAACGATAGAATAGACCAGCAAGGTTCCCAGAACGTAGCCAATAGAGGTCGCTATCAATCTTTCGCTGAACTTTTCCAGCCGCGATCCCGGCAGCGCCACGTAGGTGTAGCTCTTCTGGCTGTTGTATATCTCTCTGAACCCCCTGCTCGAAATGATAAACCCTCCTATATAGAGGAGCAGGAAGTAGAGTACCGGATGGAAATAGCTGTCGTTCCCTGTGAACGCGGATACGGCGGAGGCAAGGATCACAAAGCCCCCTATTGCAGCCGTCGTGATGATAATTGTGCGGTAATAGGTGAGAAAATCCCTCTTTAAAAGCAGGAAGAACCTGCGGGGGCTGAAATACTGGTTTCTTTCTATGCTCTGTGCATTCATGCTATGCCTCCTTCGAGAAGAGCTCGTGTATTTTGTCTCTGTTAGTCGTCACGGCATTGAATAGGGTTTCGAGGTCGATTCTGGACTCTTCCCCGGACCTGTTCTCCTTTACGACCGCGTACCCTCCGAGCACCTTGGCCGAATAGAGCACGTCCACGGTCCCGGGCTGTTCCGGCTCCATTTGAATAACGAGCTTTCTGGATACATTGTGGAGATACTGGTTGAAGATGATCTGTCCGTCATCGAGTATGATGATCGGATCGATGAGGTTTTCCATATCCCGGACCTGATGAGTCGAAACGAGGATTATCCGGTCATCCGCCAGTGCGGAAGCCAGGATTTTACGGAATTGACTTTTGGATGGGATGTCAAGACCATTGGTCGGCTCATCGAGGAGGAATAGTCTGCAATTCGTGGCCAAACCGAAGGCGAGAAGAAACTTTTTCTTCTGCCCGTAGGAGAGCTCTGTCAACTTCTCTTTCAAATCCAGATCGAACTCCTTCATGTATTCTGCAAGCGCTTTGCGGTCGAAACGCGGATAGAATGGGGCATAGATCTTCTCATAGGTCCCCATGGTTATCGAGGGCATGAAAAACTCTTCCGGAATGAAATAAATCTCCTCCAGCAGCCCCGGCGCCCGTTTTTGAGGGATATAATTCAAGACCAGGCATTCGCCATCCTGGGGATAACGAAGGCCGGATATCAGCTTCAGCAGCGTTGTCTTTCCCGCTCCATTCTTTCCCAGAAGGCCATAGATATTGCCCGGAGCAAGATGAAAATCCAGGTTCCTGAAGAGCTTTTTCCTTGTGTATCCAAAGGAAAGATTTTTTATGTTCACCATTAATATCCTCCTTAATAGTGTACTATATAACTAATACACTAATATATTAAATAGTGAGCATTAAAAAGTCAAGCTTTTTTACGGTTTTTTAAAATCATCAGCAGTGATTTCATATCAACCCAACGGGGATGTGGTGCGATTCAACCCGCTCTACCACTGTATCGTTTTAGAAGGTGGTATATATAAAGAAGGCGTTTTCATTACTTACCAATAAAAGATACATCAAAGCTCACTGAAGTATTACGACAAAGGGTTATAAAATATTTTGTTGATAAGGGATTATTGGAAAGTAGCTTTACAAGGAAACTTCTATCTTGGAAGCACTCTGGCTTTTCAGTTGACAACTCAGTGAAGATACCAGCCACAAGTAAAAACGCAAGAATAAACCTCAGTCAGTATATCATCAGGCATCCCGGCAATCAGCGATCTTCGATCGCCTGGATTGCTTACAGAAGATCCTCTATGCGCGTTTAAAGGGAACAATAGTTTACAAGCAACAGAAGCTTCCTGATCTCCTGATCCAGTTTCTACTAGAGATGTCAATTTCGTACTTTCTCCAGATGGTGAGGTACGCCCATCCTTATTTTAGAAAGGACTTGCAAACTTCACATTTTCTTATTCTATACAGAATGTTCTATTGCGAGTAGCATAATTACATAAGGTTGTTGTTTTTCGGTGAGAAAAGCTTCCGTGAATATTGCATGGGTAAATCAGGAACCTTTTGCAGCTTTTTTTCGTATTTTGACGAATCTATAGAATTATAATAACTCCTGTCAATAACTCCTATCAATTAAGATTTTAAACTGTTGAAGATCCATCAAAAGAAATAGGGATACATAAGACCACCCTATCGCGATGGGTGAGGGATTGTGTGAGCATAGTGCATCTTGATTGCTTACCTCAACCACCCAAGATGTAAGGCTCTCATCTTGAGCCTCCCATTTTTTTTCACCGTTTCGATTCTTTCCAGCGGGCACACTAAACAAAAAGCCGTCTCGTGGATACAAGACGGCTTTTTTAACTCTACAAACGCGGTTACGGCTCATCCGGGAAGTAGTATGAGGCGGCGTTCTCTTTTGTAACCAATTCGGCCGAAAGAATGATGCGGACGGGAAGCTTCTTCTGATAGAAACCTTCGAAATTCTTTCCGCGCGCGCCCAGTATGGCCACGCCGACCACGGTGGCGCACTGATCGGGCGGATAGGTCACGTTGGCTTGTACGAGGGGTTCGCTACCGTCCATAATCATCTTGATGACGTTCTTGTCGCAGGCGCCGCCAAGGAAATACTTAATGTCCCTTCTCCCTGATTCCTTGTACGCCTGCAAAGCACCGAGCATCATATCGTCGTCTGCGGTGTACACGGCGTCGATCCGTCTGTACTTCTGCAGGTAGTTCTCCATGATCGCCAGGGCCTGGTCCTTCCTCCAATTGCCGGGCTGGGAGTCAAGGATCTTGATACCGGGGTATTGGGCGGCGGTTTTTCTTATCGTTTCGATCCGGACGGTGTTGATAGGGCAGGGGATGCCTTCGATGATCACGAGGTTGCCTCTGTAATTGAGCTGCTTGGCGAGCCACTCTGTCCCTTCACGGGTGTACCCCTCGTCGTCGTTTGAGAGGTATACGTCGTAGCACACTTTGGAAGTGCCGCGGTCCATCACCACCGTGTAGATCCCCGACTTGTAGGCCTTTTCAATGACTGATGTCACTGAAGCGTCGTAGGGCCAGACGATGAGCACGTTGATGCCCTTGGCCATCAGGTCCTCGATATCGTTGGCCTGTTTGGTTACGTTTTCAGCGTTGACGTACAGGAACTCGATGTTCTTGTCCTTGACCATCCAATCGGCCATCCCCTTTTTGGCCCAGTATATGGCACGTGCCATGTACCCGGCAGTGGCCGCTGGCATCGAATAGCCAATTTTCAGGTACTTATCGGCCGCGTTTGCGTTCATTGTCGCGAAAGCACACATGAGAAATGCCACGACAAGAACTGTGACAACGATTGTCGCAAGTCTTTTCATAAAACCCTCCTTTTTAAAATATTTTTCTATGTTTCACAAGACATAGTAGTTCAAACCGATCAAGCCTTTTGCCTCTGGATGTACACAGCACCAATGATCACGAGACCCTTTACCGTCCCCTGCAGGTAGGGAGAGACGCCGAGCATGTTGAGCATGTTGTTTATGATACCAAGGATTACCGCGCCCATAATGGTCCCCCACACCGTCCCCCTTCCCCCGGACATGGGTGTTCCGCCTATGATGACCGCGGCTATCGCGTCCAGTTCGAAACCCATTCCCAGGTTTGACGTGCTCACCGCATTGAAGCGTGAGGAAAGCATGATAGCGGAGATGCTCACGATAAATCCGCATATCGTGTAGGTTATGAATTTTATCCGGTCAACGTTTATCGCGGAGAATGCTGCCACTCGTGCATTCGATCCCACGGCGCAGAGATAGCGCCCGTAGCGGGTATTATTGAGCACTATACTCAGAACGACCGTGAGGAATAGCATGACGAACACGGGGACCGGTATAAACAGGATTGACTCCATGCCGAAATTTCCGTAATGGATGCTCACCGAGCGGATCTCCCCGGCACTTCCGATAAAGAGAGACAGAGAGCGGAAAATCGCCATGGATCCGAGGGTTGCGATGAAAGGGGCAATGTTCCCCCTGCTAACCATGAGTCCGTTCATTGCACCGGACAAGAAACCCATGACGAGCGCCGCAATAATGCCGCCCGCCATCGCCAGAAACTCATTGCTGAATACCTTCATAAGGTAGTTAAGAAATAGTATGCCCACTGATGCGTTGAACGCCGCAACTGAGCCCACGGAGAGATCGATGCCGCCAGAAATGATCACAAACGTCATTCCCAGGGCTATTATGCCGGTATACGAGACCTGCCGGAGTATGTTGAGGAGGTTTCGCACCTGGAAAAAATAGGGGCTCAAGATCGAGGATGCGGTGAACAGTATTATAAGTGCGATAAAGCATGCGTATTTTTGGTAATCAAACCTTCGAAAGAGAGCATTGATGGTCTCATTCATACTCACGTGGCTCCTTCGCGTACGCCGGTCGCGAGAAACATTATTTCTTCTTCATTAATATTTTCGCCTTCTACGGTACCCATGATCCTCCCGTCCTTCATTACGATCACCCTGTGACACATTCCTATGATTTCCTCCTGCTCTGAGGAAATGAATATGCAGGAAAGTCCGTTTTCAGAGAGGGAATTGATAAAACGATAAATTTCCTGCTTTGCGGAGACATCGACTCCGCGGGTCGGTTCGTTGGCGATCAGCACCTCCGGCGCCGGGTCGATGCTCTTTGCCAGAGACACCTTTTGCTGGTTCCCGCCGCTCAGGTATTCGAGCTTTACGTCGAGACCCGGGGTTTTGATGTTGAAACGCTCCTTGTGTCTGAGGGTCGATTCCTCCTCTTTTTTCTTAATGATGTATTTTATGAAGGAAGTGCAGTAGGATGCGAGTGAAACGAGTGTCGTATTCTGAATAACCGTAAAACTCGTCAGTATGCCTGCTCCCTGCCTGTCCTCGGAAAGGTAGTCGATTCCGTTGTCCACTGCGTCCTGGGGTTTCGAGATGTCGATTTCATTACCGTTCAGGAAAATCTGTCCGGATGACCGTTTCCTTATTCCCATGATCGTTTCAGCCATTTCAGTCCGTCCAGCGTCAACGAGACCAGCGAAACCCAGTATCTCCCCTTTTTTCAGCTGGAAGCCCACATTATCAAGTATCCTCGGCACGCACAGATTCTTCACTTCGAACACAATTTCAGGTTCCGGCCTCTTTTTTTCAGGGAACACCTGGCTCAGCTCGCGACCTACCATACTTTTGGCCATCTCGAGAACGGAAATGTTCTGAATCATTTCGGTACAAACCAACTCCCCGTCCCGTAAAACCATCACTCTATCGCATATGGCTTTGACTTCTTTCAGCTTGTGGGAAATGTAGATAATCGTGGTCCCCTGCTTCTTCAACCGGCGCATCAGCCTGAAAAGAATATCGATCTCGAAACGGGTCAAAACTGTAGTTGGCTCATCCATGATGAGAAGTTTGGCATCCATCGCCACTGCTTTACATATCTCCACCATTTGTTTCTGCGCGGTACTCAAATTCTCTATTTTTTCATCGGGTTTTATCTCCACTTCAAGTTCTTTCAGCAGTTCGATGGTGCGTTCCATCATTTTTTTCTTATCGAGGAACCCGGATTTTTTCCTTATCTCCGACCCAAGAAAGATATTGTCGTACAACGAGAGTTCATTCACAAGGTTGAACTCCTGGGGAAGTATGCTGATTCCGAGATTTTTTGCACTTAAAGGGTCATGAATGAATACCCTCTTCCCTTCATAATGGATTTCACCGGAGGTTGGTTTGTAGATACCGCTGAATATCTTCATGAGGGTCGATTTCCCGGCACCGTTTTCTCCAATGATACCGAGAATCTCTCCTCTGATGATCTCCAGATTAATGTTTGTGAGAACCGGTACCGATGAGAATTCCTTGCAGATGTTATGCGTTTTGAGCAAGCATTCATCCATATATCAGATTGCTCCGTTCATGGCAATTCGAGCCTAGGATTTAAGGCATGAAACGTCCATTCTGCGTTGGCTTCATCACAGTACGCGGTCAGGTTTTTTTATCTAATCAATCACTATGCAATAAGAAGCACGGTATAACGAAACACCTTCGCTTATGCCAATGAGAAACGAGGTTGGCGTATCTATGCTTACTTTGCTCAAATCCTGATTCACACAGCCAGAAACCTTTATATCGATGAAAATTTCGGAATAGAATTAGACAATATTTGCGAATAAAATCTTTCTATGGTACTACTATAAACGCTGTAAAAACACAGATATGGATAGTAATCAGTGTTTATATATTGGTTGCTATTATCAAAAAATGACTTAATTTAGGGCATATTTTCTACACAATTTTACAGATTTTGAGTATCACTGTATTTGAGAAAATGCTTATCACACAAATATTTACAGATTTTAGTATAACAAATCACTTGGTTGATTTCCCTAACTAATTGTTATTAATTGAGTTATAATGGGACACTAGTGATTTTACATATATTTTATTTCTTGTCAAGTTTTTTTAATTTATTAACAAAATCAAATTTATTTTTTAATCATAAATGGATTCTCCATTGAATAGTAATGTATTAGAGCGAAAAATGACTGTTATCTATTTAAAAATAATTTTATACATTGGTCACTCTACAAATAAAAGACAAAGAGGGTGATGTGCTAAATAACAAAAGCGGTAAGGGTTTGATCATCACCGATCTATCGAGCCGGTATGAGAAGACCGAATTGTACAACCTTGATGTTGATGGCTGCAACAACTACGCGGTACATCAGAAAGGTATTTTGGTGCATAACAAGAAGGGGACGGAGGTGGAGAGCGAATCCGAACCCCTGGTCACAGTCTACGGGAAGGTCACCCTGGAGCACTATGAGGTGAGCATCCTGGGAGCGGCCGACGCCTCGGCCCTCTTGAATTGGCTTCAGGAAAATGGTTATCAGGATCGCCCTGTATGTGATCGCGGAAAGCACGGTGTCCTCGTACAACTTTCCGACTGAGACTCTGATATTTGGTAGACATATCTTCAAACAGGCGGATCCCGAGGATTACATTGAAGCCTGCATACAGAGAACAATAGGAAGTGAGGGCCGGGGACTGGTCGTAATGTAGTGTGGGATACCTGATTTCCATGAGTACGAGGAAATCGAGGAAATTAGTCAAGAGCTGATGAAAATCTCGTTCCCGAAAGGCAAAGAGATGTTCCTGACACGCATTGAGACCAGAATGGATCCTGAGGCCATGACCGATGACATCAGGTTCATGCTTGATCCGCAGCCAAAGAAGTTTTGAGTCATCATAGAGAAAACAGGAGGTTATTTCCCCAAGTGGACTGGCGCAGCCCAATCCGGCGAAACTTATACGGTTCAGAAGTTGCTGCAGGCAGGGGCTGATGTGAATGTGCAGGAAAAGGATGGCATATTTGTATGCACTTTTAATGGACAATGTTGGAGGGTGATTATTTACCATGCCAGGCGATTAATGAGCAATTCTGGATGATGTTCTATTCATCTAACGGCAAAGCCCATTTTTATTCTAAACCAGCTCGACCGTACCCCATGCTCCAAGCCTGTCACCGATCATTATGAGCCCACCTTCGATCTCGGGGCATCTGCGGGCAAACTCAATGGCTGAAGGGATGTCCCCAGCCCTTTTCACCATGTTCCCGACCGCTGTTGCGAAGGCGTCTGCCGTGATTGCTGAACCGGCGATAACGAGCGACACATCGGTGTCTCCAAAGCTGACGGAATGGCCGATGTGTTTCGAAGAGGTGCATATACCGATGGGAGTTTCCCTCCCTCTGAACCTCAGTCGAAGCTTGTTGCTGAACGGGCTGTTCTCTCCAGCGTAAATGAGAACCGTTCTGTCACGTCTGCTGTTCATAAACAGATCGCCGCCATTCTCAACAATAAGCTCCTCAGTGATGGGAAGGAGCTTCTGTCCGACATATTCCGCGATGGCACCTGCAACGGTGGCCATTGGACCGACACCGGCAAGAGAGGATTTCTCAATCATTCTGCATGTTATTTCATACTTGGTCTCAAGAGTGAGCGGGTTCAGTGAGTGGAGAAATTGGGGATGTCGTTCGATGATCTCTTTGATCTGGTTTCTGTAGGTGTATACGAGCTTGCGGGTACGGTTTATAAGGTCGGTAGCACTTCCGATGGGTTTTGCAGAGACTTGTATGTCAGTTTCATCGCACTGAACTCGAAAGGTGAGGAGGTCTTTCGCCTGCGTCCATTCCCTGTAGAACCGCTCACTGTAATCTGTTGCTCTCATGAGACGGCCCCCTCACAGAGCGAGGAACTCCTCGATTGCCTTCTTCACGTCAGATGCTCCAAAAATCGCGGTGCCTGCCACCAGAACGTTCACCCCGGTGCCGATGATACCGGGAGCGGTACTTTTGTTCACCCCTCCGTCAACCGCGATATCGTAGGAGAGATTGTGCTCTACCCGGAATGCGTGCGCCACACGCATCTTATCGAGAGTCTCCTCTATAAATTTCTGTCCTCCAAAGCCGGGAAATACGCCGAGGATGAGAAGGTAGTCAATCGTGTAGAGTGTCTCATAGAAGAGAGAAAGAGGCCTGTCCGGCTTGAGTGCAAAGCCGTTTTTGACCCCCGCCTCCTTTATACGGGCCAGAAGCTGGGGGGGGTCTTTCACCGTGTCTTCCTGGATGATGATGTAGTCGGGTTTTAGCTCGATGAAATCCGTAAGCCTTTCTTCCGTGTTTGATATCATCAAGTGTGCGATGAGCGGTATCTTCACTCGTTTTTTGAGGGCCGGTATCGTGTCGAAACCGAAGCTGATGTTCGGAACATAGTGGCCATCCATGTAATCCACATGCAGTGACCCGGCGCCGCCCGATTCTGCTGCGATCGCTGCATCGCCCAGATATGCATAGTCTGCTGCGAGAAGTGAGGGACTTACCTGTCGCTTAAACTCCATTTCTCCTCCTTAGATCTTGTAGATATGTATCGACTCCCTTGTTCAGATAGATAACCGCCTGAATGGTTGATTGTTCTTCGGCCTCCTGCTCCGTTCTTCCCGCTCCCCTCTCCGTACCCTTGTCCTGAAAGTGAAGGAAAAAGGTCTCAAGGTCAACAATTTTCAGCTCACCTTCTGTTTCGTAGAGGAAGAAGTCTGCTGACTGTCTTTCCACGAACCGTGGCGTGAGGCTTATAAGTATGAGCACACCTGCCTGGCTCTGATTCTTCAGTATTGTGAGCGCTGATCGCTCCATGGCAAAAGCTTTTTCGAAGAGGGAAGGATCATCGCTGAATGCGCATGCAACGTTTGAGAATGAGTTCTTTTGGAAAGGATGAGCTGCCTTTTCACAGAGCACGGGCGTAAAGGAGGCACTGCTACCCCTCACATGGACCAGGATGAGGTGAGGAACGTCCATGATCGATACGTCTCGGAATATAAACTGTCTCGTCAGGAATGGGAGCTCTATCCTTTCGTCGGAAACCTCCAGGATGGCCTTTGCCTCTATGACAACCAGGTTATCGAAATCTCCGATCTCTTCCACGTAACACTTCGCAATGCCCAGGTCATTGGTGAGAGCATCTATCGTGAGCAGGCCGGACCCTCTGAGAAACGTGAAGCGAATAGGAAAATCAGATACCGGGATCCTCTTTCCCTCCATCCGATAATAGAGCGTGTACTGGAGCGGGCTCTTCAGGCTGCTTCCTTTTCGTATTACCTCCTGTTTGTAGATCGTATCGGCTTCCAGAGAGGAGAGAATCCCTTCGAGCTCATCCCGTATCTCTGTGTCCTCAGGACTTCTCCTCTGCGCCCTGTAGAACAGCACGAGGGCCCCGAAAACGTCCTGCTCATCAAGCCGCCTTTGAGCTTCGGTATGATACTCGCGGGTTACCGCATCTTCCGGGATAACCACACTCCTCTTCTGAAGACCGGTGCAGGAAAGCAAGAGAAAGAAAACGAGGAGTGATATTCCCAGATGCAGATGTCTTCCCATGGAGCACACCATACTCTATTATTACTGTAAGCATATTATTAAATGAGCGTAGCTTGTCAATCCGATTTTACATATTTTTCTTTTGAATTATTAGGCGTTTCTCGATATGTTATGTAAAACAGGAGCGGTAAACTGCATGGTAATCAATGAAAACGCGGCAAGAAAAATAATATCGATTGCAGGGGGGAAGGGGGGAGTAGGTAAAACGCTCATTTCAGCAAACCTTGCCCTGGAGCTCGCAACCCATGGAAAAGACACGGTGGTCATCGACCTCGATCTGGGAGGCTCGAATCTTCACACCTTTCTTGGAATGAAGAATACCCGAACCGGAATCGGGAACTTCCTCTCCGGGATGAGGGGCTCTTTGAAGGATATCGTTCATGAGACTCCTTACGAGAATCTCAGATACATCCCCGGTGACGTGCTCGTACCAGACGTCGCCGACCTGCAATTCTCCCAGAAGAAAAAACTGATTGACAATATTCTGAAGCTCAAGGCGGATTACATCATTCTCGATCTGGGGCCGGGGAGCAACAACAATGTGGTTGATTTTTTCCTGATCTCTAATTCAGGGTTCATGGTAACGAGCGGTCAGGCCTCTTCGATTCTGAATGCTTACGGGTTTCTAAAAAATGTAGTTTTCAGGTTCATTCAACGCGCTTTTTCTTCCCATCGTGAGATTACGAAATATCTCAGGTCTGTGGTGAAGGAACGGAAGCCCGGAAACAGTGTGAGCTTTGAAGAAATTGTCAAGAAGGTTCAAAAAATCGACAAGCGTGCAGGGACCAAAACGGAAACCTATCTTTCTGTTTTGAAACCCAAGATCATTTTCAACATGGCAAAAAATCCCGATGAACTTGGAATGGCCCTTAAGTTGAAAGATCTGATTTCAAGCAGCCTCGGAATCGATGTGGAATGCATGGGACTTGTCTACTTTGACGAAACGGTTGAGAGGTCGATAAAGGAGCGGGTGCCCCTGGCGAAGTTCGATGAGCACTCGATCGCATCCAGGGATATTGAGCGGATCGCACTGAAGATCATCCAGTCGGAAAAATTTCCCATCATGCCCCTCGATCTCGATTACTACAAGGATTCCTTCGAGCTTGCGCAGATCGAGGCGCAGAATGATTACCAGGAGATTGAAGCTTCCAGAAAGTCGGATGAAGAACTCAACGTCGGAGAGCTGCTCACAGTTATCAGCGTGCAACAGAAGCAGATCAATGAGCTCAGGAGTCACATTCGGATGCTTACAATGAAGAACATCTAAACCCGGAGTTTCGTTGAAACGGCGCAGTTTCACAGCGGCGTTTCATTAAAGCGGCGCTGTTATAATGCACATGGTACAGCACCGCTTCGCTGGCAATCTTGTATTCCACAAAATCATTGAAAATACCCCGTATTATACGGGCGATCTTGTCGGCATCGATCGGGGGTACATTTGCGTCCCTCCAGATCGTGTCGGAGAAGAACTTTTCGATTACTTCCATCAGATCGACAGTGTTGAAAAAAATAAGGGTGAATTTGTAACCCTCCAGTTTGAGTATGGTGAATCAAGTGTTCGTGATTATCGGTTTCTTCCCGATCATGATTCTGTCCTGTTATAAAAGGAGAATATTGGATCTTCCAATCTTTCGGGGGTCAAGTTTTGTTTGACAGGGAGAAGAAGAAAACCCATACTTTTGGTATGGATATTGAGCAGGCACTTGAGTTTCTCGGATTGTCGATCTCCACAACGACAGAAGATTTGAACTCCACTTTCAGGAAGCTCGCAAAGAAGTACCATCCGGATTTCAACCAGGGGAAAGAGAAATGGGCGCACGGAAAAATGACGCAACTCAATATCGCCTATGAAACCGCACTGAAGTATTTTACGTCCCCGGGTGAGGTGACTGAGACAGCTAAAAAAACCTACGATATACCCTTCAGTGCCAGGTTCAACCAGGCAGTTCAGGTTGTGCTGGGGGCGATACTGTTGTACTACCAGTATGGACTCGAGAACGTTCACCTACGTAAGGAGGGGTCACGGAGGTTCCGGTACCGGGAATCACTGCGTCAGATAGAACGCGGGATTACACGCCTTGAGGTTCTCAAACCATCAGCGCTCCTGGACACGCAACAAAAAAAGCTCGAACTGTTCGTTAATTTCTCTAGAGCATTCCTTCAGAATATGCTTATTGAGAAGTATTTCGTCCCCTCAGGGATAGAAATCGAGCACAGGGCTTACCGGCATTATGCGGAGGGATGCAGCATGCTCGATTACGCGATTAAAGACGCCTTTTTTGGTGATAGGCTGATCCGCATACGAAGCGGTTCCTTTTACCAGAAGATCAGCCTGAGTTATGAGGAGTTTTTAATAATCATCGCTCGCTACCACAAGAGCAGTTGGATTCCGGAGACGATTATCAAGATATACTTACTCGAGATGTTCACCAAGATCATAAAGCTATTCAAGAGTATGCGCTATTGATAGATCCCATTGCGTAGCTTATTGATTCTGTAGATTGAGCTGAGCGATTGCGAGCTTTGCGATCGGTATCCCGTAGGGGGAACAGGAGACGTAGTTCAGTCCCACATCTCTTACGAAGGGTATGTTTTCCGGTTCTGCCCCATGTTCTCCACAGAGACCCATCGCGATGTCTGGCCTCGTGAGCTTTCCTCTCTCCGCTGCAAGTAGAATGAGCTCTTTTACCTGCTCACCAAGTACCTTAAAGGGATTCTGTTCGAGCAGGTCGAACTCGTTGTAATCTGAGAAGAAGGAATTGAAATCGTCCCTCGATATGCCGTTTGTGGTCTGCGTGAGATCGTTCGTTCCGAAGCTGAAAAAGTCTGCATACTGAGCGATCTTGTCAGCTGCAAGAGCAGCTGCAGGGAGCTCGATCATTGTTCCAACCCTGTATTCTATGGGATCGGACTTGAAGCTCTCTCTCACTTTCTTTTCGATATCCTTGATCCCAATAATCGCAGCACCCTCGATTTTCTTTCCGTTCCGTATCGTCTTCAGCTCAATAGCGCTCATCACGATGGGAATCATTATCTCGGGAATCGCTTTTACACCTTCCTTTTTGAGACTGTAGGCGGCCTCAAAGATTGCCTGGGTCTGCATATTATAGATTTCCGGATAGGAGATGGCTACCCGAATTCCCCTATGCCCGAGCATCGGGTTGAACTCCTTCAGCATGTCGCACCTGAGCCGGATTTCACTCTCCTCGAGCTTTGGGTATTTAGCTTTCATAAACTTGATGAACTGGGCCATGCTCTCCTTGGTGTGTGGCAGGAATTCGTGCAGCGGCGCATCGAGAAGCCGGATCGTCACGGGTAGGCCCTCCATGATCTTGAAGAGCTTGTAGAAATCGGCGACCTGCATTTCCTTGAGCTCGTCCAGCGCCTTCAGCCGCTCTTTTTTGTCGCCTGCGATGATCATGGCCCTGAAGGTATTGATTCTCTTTTCATGAAAGAACATGTGCTCGGTTCGGCACAGTCCAATCCCGGCAGCTTTGAACAGTTTGGCGAGCTGGGCGTCCTTGGGCTGGTCGGCGTTTGCGTGCACATCGAAGTCGTCTATATGTTTTTGGACCAGTTCGAGGAATTCCAGAAGCCCGCTCCCTTCAGGAGAGGGTTCAATGAGACTCACCTTGCCAAAAAGAATTGAGGGAGTTTCATAGTAAGGGACATTGAGGGTTATGTAATCGCCTTCCTTTACTGTTCGGTTTCCGATTTTCATGGAATTGTCTGAAAATCTGATGTCCGGATACACGAGTGATACCTTCCCAAGGCTCCGAGCTACCACGGGTGCGTGGGATGCGTATCCCCCTTCTGAGGAGAGCACACCCTTTGCCACTTCGATTGCTTTCACATCTTCCGCAAAGGTGGCGGGCATGGCGAGTATAAAGTTTGTGTCCTGATTTGTCTGGGTCGCCCTCTTATAGGCTTTAAGGAGTTTCTCGGTTGAGAGGAAGACCCTTCCGATCGCGGAACCTACGGCTCCAGCGATTCCACCCTCGATTTTCGGGAGTTTTTCAGCGCTTTCAAGATCGATTACCGGATGGAGGATCTCGGAAAGTCGTCCAGGCTTGATTGAATTAATTACATAGGCGTCGTTCACAACCTTCTGGGCGTAAAGATCTAAAAGCGTCTTGATTTCTGACTGGGTGGATTTGTTTGGAACCGGGACCTGATCGATTACCCAGAGCCTCCCATTCTCAACGGTAAACCGTATCTGGCGTACTTCCTTGAAGAGCTTTTCCATCTCTCCGGCAATTCTCTTGAGGTCAGTGAGGAAAGCCTTGTCGATCTGGGTGATCGGTTTTCCTGCGGTTTCTGTGGCATCGAAAGCGTTCAGAAAATATTTCCCGCTGATCTCGTTCTCTCCGGTGATGATGTTTCTTGTATAGTAGCTGCCGAAATAACTTTCTTCACCGTAATTTCCAAAGGTCATCGCTTGTATGAGTATCGCTGAGTCGATGTTTGAGGAGCTGGACTTAAAAAATGTACCGAAACGCTCAATTATGTAAAAGAGCTGGTCATAAGCATTGGAAAAGACTTCCCGAGGAAACAGGCCTTTGTTCTCTTCGACAACCTCCCGAATTTTATTCTGCTTCTTCGATACTTTAAGGCTTTTCTCAAACGCCTCGAGTTTTTTAATCCTCTCCCTATCGATATCGCACTTCCGTTCCAGTTCGGTGAGCTTTAACAACACGTTCCTATACTCATGGTAGGCAAACTCGTCCCCGACAAAGGTCGCAAAACCACCGACTGTTTTTTCGCAGAGACCGATATTGTGAATTGAAAAAGCGGTAATCATGTTGAGCTGGGGGCTCTCCACCACCTTTACGAGCATGGGATTTTTCTCGTCGTTGAACCGTTTCCCGAGGAGGCGCTCCATCTTTGCGAGGGGTTCGATGAGGAACTTCTTTGCATCTGCAGGTTTTGTGATCAAATCGTTTACTGTCTCATTAGGTAGCATGAAGCCCGGCAGTATGGGTGCGCCAAGGGTTGCAAGCTCCATTACCCTTTTTCCCCTGATACCGATGAGCTCAAGGGTATCTTTGTCTTCAATATGTTCCGTACTGCTGAATGAATGATATTTCTTCATTTTTTTTCCCTGCTCTCAGAAGATTTTGCGTATTGCTGTTTGAAGACATCTATCAAAGAAAAGGGTATTCCCCCATCCCGAGAATGGGGAAAAACCCTTTTCAAAAACTCTTTATCGAGAGACCTCGATTGACAAATAAAAAACCTCTCTCGAAAAAACCCTTATCTTTGATTAAACGCTCAAAGGAACGTACAAATCTCACTGGCCAGTTCGCTCAGAAGAGATCCAATATCCTGCCTATTCCACCCCTCAGAAACACTTCGAATCGGGGGCTTGCCCCTTCAAAAAGGTAGCGCTGGAGCTTTGAAACATCCGTGATGCTTTCTCCAACCACGCTGAAGAATATCAGCCCTCCATGCTTCACCTTGCCCCACTTGAACAAAGCATTGATGTCGTTAATGCGCTCGTTATCGTACCAGATGAGCACATCCAGGTCCTGATATTTCGTTTTATAGCTCTCAACGATCTTCTTCCAGGCTTCCACGTTTCCGTTGTGGAACAGCTCGTTGGTGACCTGGATCGAATACCTCGGCGTCATTCGCCGCTTCGGTGCCTGTACCGGAGCTTCCTTCGGTATAACCTCCTCTTCAACTCTTCTGCCGAGGTATTTTTCTTTCGGTTTTGCCTTGTTTCCGTAGAGGAGGAGCAGGAAGTCCTCGATGGCTGAATCGAGCGTCTTTGAATCCAGTTCGTCATCTATGGAGCCAGCATAGACAACAACGAGTTCATCCCGTGTGACAGGAAGGATACTTTCCCAGGAGATTTTATTCTTGGGATTTATAACGTAAAGTCCTGCCTGAGGATGGAAATAGGAGACAACGAGCTGGATGTTCCCCCACTTTGAGACCCCATTCAGTACATTGTCGGCACTCTCTATGCTGTTCTCAAGGTTATGGGATCTACATCTGTAGTTGAATTTGTCGACCAGCAACGCATACAGTATGGATTTTACCTGAAATCGATCGATTTCCTTTTCTTCGATCGATTCGTTGATCAGATCAGCCAGGTTTGTCCCCTCACTGATTTCAGAAACGTAGGAGGAGACGGATTTAAAATGACGCAGAGCAGTATTGAAACCTGCTCTGCTCGAAAGTACATTGAGTTTGTTCTCCATCTATCACAGTTCTTTCAGATCATCGAGATTCGACTTTTTTCTTCTCGGGGTGACATCCGCCTTCCCCTTCACTCTCGCAGCTCCGCGTTCGCCACGGCGTGCCCTGTCCTCATCCACGAGTGTTGCAGAGTAGGGAACGTGGTCCGGCACATGTGCCGTGACGTCCTCTTCCGCCATCGTGGTCACA
>Ga0209427_10003087_pt1 | contig 19603 bp, 15 predicted proteins | sample DeeMarSWOR136_30_FD_187465 | JGI IMG/M metagenome (GOLD analysis project Ga0209427, IMG submission 187465) | Marine sediment microbial communities from White Oak River estuary, North Carolina - WOR-1-36_30 (SPAdes) (version 2) | ecosystem: Environmental > Aquatic > Marine > Intertidal zone >...
AGGGTGCTCCCTTTAAGATAGCTTCAGCGTTCTCACGAAGAGTCAGGGCTGCAGGTTCTTTCATCATTCGTGGCGTTAGGCGATTTGGGGGTTTCTTTAGGCACCCCTTGACTAACAGTCGCCAGTTGGCTTCTAGATCTAGGACAAGAATTCGTGCTGGCGCACGGCAAATACGTCGTGAGCTGGACGCCCTCACTACAATTCAACTCGTTGCGGTCATAGGAGTCTTCACCACATTCCTTGTATTGCCTATCCTGAGTGTGGTGGTGTTTTCCTTCCAAGATGCTGCTGGAGGGTTCACACTAGACCATATCGCCAGTCTCTTCAGAGACCCAAACATCTGGCCTTTCATATTCAATCAGGCTACTGGCAACATAGACTTCCGAGCAAACCTTAACGGTGCGGGCTTTCTCCCAGCGGTCAATCTCTTGGCAATCTGGGGTCCCGACCTGGGAGCCATTTTCAACTCGATTTACGTCGCTATTATTGTTACCGCGGCTTCTATTCTCCTTGGAGTCTTCTTTGCTTTCATAATAGCACGATACGAATTCGTGGGAAAGAGAGTGATTCGTACACTCTTGATATTTCCAATCCTGGCAATCCCATTTGTTGGTGCTATTGGCATCAAAGTCTTCTTGGGATTTGATGGGTTCATCAACAAGCTGTTCTATGATACGTTACACATTCTGCCAGTTCGCATATGGTTGCGAGGACTTGCTGCAATGATATTCGTACAGTCGTTCTCATTATTCTCGTTGGTCTATCTAAACGCATACTCTTCGTTTATGAGCATAGATCCATCTTTAGAGGAGCAAGCCGAGAATCTAGGTGCAACAGGGTTCCGGTTGTTTCGGTCTGTTACACTTCCCCTAGCAATGCCTGGAATTCAGGCTGGAGCTATCTTGACATTCATTCTCAGCATCGAGGATCTTGGTTCGCCTATCGTCTTCCAAGATCACCAATCAGCCAGAAACACTCTTGCCTTTCAAGTCTGGGCGAATGTCGCAACTCAATCGGGCCAAGTCGATCCTAAAGGACCTGCGATAGGTATCTTGCTTCTTGTGTTCGCACTCGTGGGGTTTATAGCTATTCGGAAATACACGTCGTTGAGGTCCTATGATTCCGGAACCAAAGGTGGACAATGGAACCCGAGGACCAGAAGAATAAGCAGGAGGGCGACACTACTACTGTATGCCATTCTGATTCCTGTTCTGTTTCTTGCTCTAATACCTCAAATCAGTGTCATCATGATTTCGTTGGCTGGAGACTGGGCACCTACCAGCCTATTCCCTAATGAATGGACTCTGAGCAACTATGATGTGTTATGGGCATTTCCTGATGTGGCAAACTCGGTGAATGTCACGCTTACGTATGGGGTGATTGCTACCATAATCATCGTACTCCTGGGGTCAAGCGCTGCCTACATAATTGCCAGAAAGGACATCCCCGGTAGGACTGCACTTGACTTGCTTGTCACTTCGCCAATTGCTCTTCCTGGAATCGTGATTGCCACAGGATTCTTCACGCTATATTATGCTACTCCGATATTCCCATCGGGGCATCCTGCCTTTCTCATAGTCATGTCATATGCGGTGCGTAAGTTTCCGTTCACGGTCAGAGCGGCGTACGCAGGGATAATGTCTACGCCTGTCATTCTTGAAGAAGCATCTCAGAACTTGGGGGCCAGCAAGAACAGAACCTTCGTCAAGATCACTCTCCCCCTCATAGGTGTAAGTGTTCTTGCTGGATCACTTCTTTCATTTGTGTATTCAGTGAGCGAGGTTAGCACGAGTCTGATATTAGGGAGTGTTGGGCACTCAGAAGCACCCATGACATATTGGACATCTCGAGTGCTGGATATGATTGGACCCTACGGTGGGCCGGCCAGTGCGTCCTGCTTAGGAGTTGTACTAATGAGTATGCAATGGATTGTTATTACGGTGACCAACAGAATCCTGGGAGCTAGGTCCGCTGCTATTACAGGCATCTGAGGTGAACAACTTGGTAGAGATTAGAATGGAGAACTTGCGTAAGACTTTCGGTGATGTTGTCGCAACTGATGAAGTGAACATGATTCTTGAAGAAGAGGAGCTTTCTACCCTCCTCGGTCCATCAGGATGCGGAAAAACAACTCTTCTACGTCTGATTGCTGGTTTCTACGCACCAGACCGAGGCAAAATATACTTCGACGATAGAGACGTGACAGGGGTGCCCCCGCATAAGAGGAACACAGGAATGTGCTTCCAAAACTATGCCCTCTGGCCCCACATGTCAGTGTCTGATAATGTAGCATACGGGCTGAAGTTGAAGCGAATCAACGGAATGAAGTACACCAAGAGTGCAATTGAACGGCGAGTGGGCGAGGCACTCAGTCTTGTGCGGATGGAAGACCTAGGGCATCGGCACATACATCAGTTGTCGGGTGGCCAGCAGCAGCGTGTGGCGCTTGCACGGGCGCTGGTGATAGAGCCAGGTGTTCTCTTATTGGACGAACCTCTATCGAACCTTGATGCAAAGCTGCGGGTCGAGATGAGAGAAGAGATAATCAGGATCCATAAAGAGATGTCCATAACCACAGTGTACGTCACTCATGACCAGCATGAGGCCCTGAGCATTTCGGACAGAGTTGCTGTAATGGATCAAGGTTATGTCCAGCAGTTTGGGACGCCACGGGAAATCTACGAAAGGCCACAGACGGTGTTCGTCGCAGACTTCATCGGGCAATGCACTTTCATCAAGGGTGTTGTTGAATCAGCTGGAGAACGCATCAAGGTCAGAATCCCAAACGATCAGATTGTCACAGGGAGAACAACCATCGGCGGCTATCCCTTTGAGGTCGACGAACAGGTAAAATGCGCGATGAGGCCAGAGGACCTCCATCTGAACCGAGAAAGTCCGACAGACAACGAGATAACGGGAGATGTAACACGGACAATCTATGTGGGTAATGCGCTGGAACTCTACTTCAAGGTGGGAGACCTGGCTGCACAAGCACTGCTAGAACCTGATGCCGGACTCAAGAGAGGTGACAAAGTGACCCTATATGCTCCTGAGTCTGAAGTGATGATTCTTCCAATTGGCGGTGTAGAAGCATTGAGGAAGGTGCCAGGTCACCCTATGTCCACGAGTGCGCCGCCGACTAGAGTTCCCGCGAATGTCTAGTAGCCACAGCAGCACCCCGCTTGAAGGCTAACATCTCCTTGCCATCAAGGACTGCACGTCCAACACCAAGCAGGTTTGAATCCTCGTCAACTATCAGAACTTCCTCGCCAGCGATGATGCTTTGACTTGCATGTTTGACAAACTTTGCCAGGGCGGATTTCCCTTTGGCAACGAATTCTGCAATGGAACTGTCCATGGTCACAATGTAATCTGGGGATATCCCAAGTTTCAGAAGCTCCAGGCCACCCACATAAGTAGGTATGAGAAGGCCAGTGTTTGGTACCAGTGTGAATACTATCTCCTCACCTTTCCTGACATGCCGTATCTTTCCAGTTGTCTTTGAGAAGGTGATTTCGAAGTCCTCCATTTTGGCAAGAGCTTTCGGCTCAATCCCCCATTGGTGTCCGAGCAAAGCACGAACCTTTCTCATCGGCCAAGAATCAGATTGTGCGTGATCAGATGAGCTTACGCCTAATTCATCTGTCCCTTCCACTGTTTCAATATTGATTTCCCTGCCGAGTATGTCATGAAGCGCATTGGTGGGAGTATCGCGCGTTAGCCATATTGCTTCCTCATACGAGAGAGTGTGCAAGAATTCTAGCTGTCTCTTCGTAGATGCGTCTAGCGTAGGACTGTCAACTGTTCTAGAGAACACACACTGCTGGGCAGGATGGACATGCTCTAACTCCCAAGGAATAGCTCCCATGGGTGTCACATAGACGACTATCAGTCTTTCAGGATCTGTACCTTTGACTAGGTCTGACACGGAGATTGTGGTGTCTGAGAATGGTCTGTCACCGAGATGGGGTACAAGGAGAACAGTGTGTGTCTTTCGATACGGGTACCTGGCCATCAACCTTCGATGGAACCCGATTATCTCGGGACGCTTTGCTGTTTCCGGTCCAGTCTGGAAGATTGAGGCTGACTTCCCTACAGGGCCAACCACATTCAGCTGGTCGTACAGTTCCAACATCGCATCAAGGGCTTCTTGAAGCGCAGGGTGACCCCTAGCACGATTTGCAGTGAGTTCGAACAGCTTGCCCTCCTGTATCGCCTGCCTGACCCTTCTCATCTCGGCTGCGCTGACATAGAGATTGTGTTTCATTAGGAGAAGTGCCCTATCATCCTGTTCTGCATCCTTCAGCTCGTCTGCATTCGTAGAAGCACAGACCGGACATTCACAAGGCAGCTCACTAAGATTCTCAAGGTGAACTGTACCGGACGGTAACAACATTCGGTCTGACTCTGCGAATTTCGCGTAAGATGCCGAGTCAAAGAAATCACAACCGAGAAAGGCTGCTTGAGCAAAGAACATGGGATGGCCACAACCAAAAAGGTGCACTGGTCTATCAAGAGGCAGATGTTGTTTTGCTGCTATGGCGGCTCTCACGATGTCAGCGTAGCGGTAGCTCTCCATTAGTGGCACTAAGCCCCCGATTGGATGGATATCGAAGTCCATTGAGGCAAGAGCCTTTGCAGATGCCTCCCTTAAGTCCGGATAGATCCCGCCCTGCACTGTTCCCGCAAGCAGCATGCCACCCTTCTCATTCTGTGATAAACGTGCGCGTTCGAGAGAAATCTTGACATCTTCCTCCACCTTTGACCTACCGACTTTGGGGTCCGAGAACGCATCGAGAATCGTACCTATGTCCGAGCCTATCTCTCTCTGGAACCTCACTATCTCTAGGGGATCAATCTCTCCGTCGGGTAAGCCATGGAGGTACATCTGGAAAGTGCCTGAATCAGTCATGACCGGACCGTCAAACTCGAGGAGACTGTGGACTCCTTCACCAAGTGCCTTCTTCCTAAATCGATCGTGCGAGTTGATGATATAGGAGTTGGTGATTATCATTTGGAATCTGAAATCGCTTACTAACTCGGTAGGTCGGATTGTGGACTTCCCCGGATGAACAACCGGCATCAAGAGTGGGGTCTTCACAGTGCCATGTTTGGTTGTGAACCTACCTCCGCGTGCTAGCCCATCCTTTGCACGTACTTCGAAGTTGCTCATCTTTCGACCTTCTGGTGTCCACCGATATGTACCCAAGAATCTTTCTCTATGCCACCAATGCAACGCTTTAAGACTGATTCACGAGGCCTAGTCTACAATGACGGTTGAAAGAGCGCTACTAATTCAAAGGCGGGCTCACAATGAGCCGAACCTATTGGATGAGTTCGAAGCTCTAGCCCTGACAGCAGGCTATTCAGTGGCAAAGTCGTATGACATAGTCAGTACTCCGTCGGCACGCTATGCCATCCGAAGCGGAAAGGTCGAGGAGATCGCCACTTGGATTGAAATCAACCAGCCTGATGTTGTGCTCTTCTCACCGCGTCTTACATCCGGACAGGTCTTCCGTTTGATGGAACGTTGGGAAGTTGAGGTCCGCGACAGAACACAGCTGATTCTTGAGATATTCGATAGACAGGCGCGGACGCCACAGGCCAAGCTCCAAATTGAGCAAGCTCGTTTGAGGTATGAACTACCGTTCGAACGTCATCAGATCAGAATGCGTCTCCAGAAAGAACATACTGGGGACAGACCTATTGCCGAGCAGATCGGCGCCGGTGAAGACCTTCTAAACCTCCGTATTCATCAGATTCGAAAGCGAATTGCTGTCATCCAGGAAAAGCTGGATTCCATATCCAAGGCGCAAGGGCTCAAGAAGAGGAAAAGGTCAAAGAAGGGCTTCCTCGAGGTCACATTGGCAGGCTACACGAATGCGGGTAAGAGCACCCTCCATAGAGCGCTGACAGGCTCAGAAGTGGAGGTAGCAGACAAGCTCTTCACTACTCTGTCAACAAAGTCCACAGAATTGCCGCTGGAGGGTCGCAAGGTTGTCCTCACAGATTCTGTCGGCTTCATCAGTGACCTGCCTAGGTCACTTCTTCAGGCATTCAATACGACATTGATGGAAATCGGAGAGGCAGATGTCATCGTTCTCGTCGTTGACGGAAGCGATTCTCTTGCAGAGATGAGGCGCAAACTGGATACTTGCCTAGAAACCTTCACGCAAATTGGAGTCAACGGCATCTCCTCGGTTGTTGCAGTCAACAAGATTGACCTCTTGGAAGAAGGAGCGATTCAAGAACGACTTGAAATCGTCAATGACGAATCACTTCGCGGTGTACCAATATCCGCCTTGAAGAACACCAACCTAGAAGAGCTGGTGCAAGTCATCGACTCCAACCTGCCTTCTCTGACACGATATCTTCTCACACTACCCTATAGTGACGAAACGATGTCCCTTGTGTCCCAACTGCACGACATGTCTTCAGTACGGAATCAGGATTTCGCTGGTGGAACTGTCCATGTGGAGGTCATCCTCAGCGCAGAGATGGTACAGAAACTTGAGAGTGAGCTTCCAGTCGGTTCTCTCAAGAGAATCGACTAATACATCTGACCAAAGAGATTAAGTTAGACCTGGAGGTGTCCGCCATTCAATACATCGAATGAACGAGAGATTCTCATGCTTCCAAAGACTCACCTAAGGGAACTACTAGAGCGCGGTCATTTTGTAGTGACAGCCGAAGTCGGGCCTCCTCAAGGTTCTGATGCAGCTTTGGTGGCTGAGCGAGTTGAAATGATCAGGAATCACTGTGATGCGATAAACGTCACAGATAATCCTCTGGGCGTCCCACGGATGAGCAGCTTGGCCTGCGCTCGTCTCATAATAGACGCGGGTGTTGAGCCGATAATGCATATAGCGACTCGCAGCCGGAGTGAGATGTTGCTCCAAAGCGAGCTCTTCGGTGCGTCTGCACTTGGAATCCGAAATCTGCTGTTCATCACTGGTGATGAAGCCGTGGCGAAGGTTGAGCCACGGTCAGGTATAGTGCCAGAGATGGACTCAGTAGGAGGTCTAGGGCTAGCCAGCACGCTGATGAAAGGTACGAACTCCGAGGGAGAGGAAATCGCAGGTTCCCCGTCCTTCTTCCTAGGATCTACTTTCAATCCCTACGCACAGTCAACGGACGAGGAAATCCGTCGGATTGAACAGAAGCGCAATGCAGGTGCTCAGTTCTTCCAGACTCAGGCCGTGTACGGAGTCGAGCGGTTCCGAGACTTCACGGAAAAGATAGAGAATCTTGATGTGAGAGTGCTTGCAGGAATAGTACCCCTTCAGGGGTCTGAGATGGCAGAATACATGAACACACACGTTCCTGGTATTCAGATATCTGACGCAATCATTGCCCGGCTCCGTGATGCTGAAGAGGGTCTGGCGGATGAAGAACTCCTGAATGCAGGCAGAGCTGAGGGACTTCTCATTGCAGCAGAAACCGTAGACGAGATTCGCAGCCTGAAGGGAGTGGACGGAATTCACATAATGGGTATTGGATGGTACGAGAGCATTCTACAGACAGTGGAGCGTTCCAGACTTCACCCAAGACCAACAAGAGGATGAAAGACGATGTTTGTCTTCAAAAAGGAACAGAAATCGTTCGATTTCGGAGGCGTCACAATTGGCGGCCAGCCAGGCGAGAACCCGACGGTCCTCGTAGGAGGTCTATTCTTCGCTGGGCAGCCAATTGTTGAGGACACGAAGCAGGGCACATTCGACAAGAGCCTGGCCAAGGAATGGATTGACAGCGGAATCAGTATGTCGGAGCAAACCGGACATCCTCTCATAATCCAAGTGTTTGGTAGGTCTCCTACGGCAATGAACCGCCATCTGCAGTGGTTGGTTGAGAACTTTGATGGGCCTTTCATCTTCGAATCCACATCGGCCAAGACACGAACAAGTGCAATCCAGTTTTGCGATGAATCTGGTCTTAGCGACCGTGCCATCTACAACTCCGTTAACATGGCTCTCAAGGAGGATGAGAAGGAAATCCTGAAGGCAAGCTCAATCAACAATGCAATTGTGCTTGGCTGGTCGCCCAAGAGCGTGCCGTTGAATGAACGGATGGATACAATCAGAGAGCTGGTGTCTGAGGCCGAGCGTCTTGGAATAGGCAAGATGGCCGTGGATCCTGCAACTATGCCAGTAGGAGCTGGATTCGGCCTTGAGTTCCGGACTACACTTGCAATCAAATCGGAAATCGGTCTACCCACATGTCTTGCTCCTCACAATGCTCCGTCTTCTTGGAGCTTCATCAAAGAAGGAGTACTCGGTGATGAGCCGACCTATCTCTCTGCGGTCGTAGCCTCGACAGTTGCCGCACAACTCTTTGCCACAGACTGCCTGATGTATGGATCGATGGTCAGAACCAAGGCGGTGTTTGCGGCTGTGGCCCTCATTTCCAATGCCATTCATTCTGCAGCTATAGAGGCAGGTCAAACACTTGGGATTGACAGAGCGCTATTCGAACCCATCACTAAAGAATAGGAATCGGTTACCATGTCAGGGAACAAGACGAAATGGCCACCAATCTCCGGAGACTTTGAGGTTGGAGACCCCTCAGGTTGTGTGGCAGTCTGCACTCTGGGGAAGAAGGTTCGCGTTGATGCAGACTATGCAATCATCGGTACCTGCAAGACGGAGAACATCGGCATCGAACGTGTAATTGTCAATGTCATCTCCAACAGTTACGTGCGTTTTCTAATCCTCGCTGGTCCAGAGGTACCGGGTCACCTCACTGGATCATCTCTAAGGTGTCTCTATGAGCAAGGCATCGATTCGGACACAAGGAAGATAATAGATGCCCCAGGTGCAATACCGTACATCGAGAACATACCAATAGAGGCTGTGGAGAGATTCCGGAGTCAGATAGAGTTCGTGGATATGATGAACAATTCAAGGCCCAATGACATCGCTGAAGAAGTGCAGAATCTGAATGCAAGGAATCCGGGGACGTACCCAGAGGAGGCCATTTGGATTGACTTTGCTGCAGTATCAAGACCTGCGACTGCCGTGGCTCTTAGAGCATCAATCTCTCTCTTGCCTGAGTATCGAGTATCACTTGACCCATCATCTTCAATCGTGGCAAGAAACGAGGCCCGCGCAATCATCTCTGTTCATCCGACATTCGTGGGTGCTGAAACAAGGGCCACGGATCCTGGAACAATAAGTGTAGGAAAGGAGTTGAAGTAGTATGTTCTTCTTTGAGAAGGAGCAATACATCTACAATGTTGGTGGAGTCAAGGTTGGAGGCAATCTTGGGGAAACACCGACTGTGCTTGTTGGCACTATCTTCTATGGCGGTCACAAGATTGTTAGAGATGCCGCCAAGGGGGAGATTGACAAGAAGACTGCCGAGGACATGATCATCACTCAGATTGAAATGTCTGACACTACTGGGAATCCAGCGATGGTTCAGGTCTTCTCCGAGTACAACTCAGCCATGGAGAAGTATCTAGACTTCATCGCCGGATTGACAGACGCTCCATTCCTCATCGACTCCACGCAGCCAGGGGTGAGAATAGCAGGTCTCCGATACACTGAGGAAGTGGGACTTGTCGATAGGGCGGTCTATAACTCTATCAATGTTGCAGCATCGGAGGACGAGATTGAGGCTCTTCGTGACATTCGGCATGACTGCGCGATAGTACTGGCCTTCAATCCACAGGACCCGTCAATTGCTGGCCGAAGAGCTGTTCTTGAATCGGGGACAGCAGCTTTCGACCAAGGACTACTCAGTCTTTGTGAGGACATTGGTGTGACCAAACCACTGATTGACACTGCAATCACTGCCATGGGAGCTGGTGCTGGGTCTGCTGCCTCGTTCACTTTCGTGGCCAAGACTATCTATGGACATCCCGTGGGTTCAGGGATTCACAATGCACCATCATCATGGACTTGGCTCCGCAAGTACAGAAAGACGAACAGGGAAGCCTTCAAGGTCTGTGACATCGCTTCTAATCTCCTGGTGCAGTCTATGGGCGCCAACTTCCTACTCTATGGCCCCATAGAGAACGCCGGCGTTGTCTTTCCTGCAGTCGCCATGGCTGATATCTTCTCTGCAGAGTCGGCACGCCTTGAAATCGGTTTGGAACCTCCTGAGAGTCATCCTTTCAAGAAGCTACTCTAAGATGGTGACGAGATGCCCAGACAAAGATTGACCTTGCAACCACGCACTATTGGGGTCTCTTCTCTTCGAATGAAGCCGTTCTACACTGTCGCTTCAGTGGAGCTGGGCAATACCACCACAAAGTGCATCCTGATGACAACGAACTTGCAGACCGCGGAAATCTTCCAGATTGACAAGGAAATTCGGCTGACGCGAGATGTACGGCCTCCAAAGAAAGGAGAAACTACCTTTGGTCATACAATAAGTGGAACTGCACTGACTCAGCAATCAGTTGGCGAGCTTGTTGCTGATGTTCTCACCACAGCCCTCAAGCGTTCGCGTGTGGACATTGAAAGAGATCTCCACTTCGTAGTCAGGTCGACAGGGGTAACGGCCAGTTTTGCATCTCCAAAGGAGGTAGGAAACATGGTGAAGGCTCTGGCTGATGGATGTCTGCTGGCACGTGTCCCACCTAGGAAGATGACCGCCTCGCTCTCACCTGACAACCTTCCTCCAGGTCTACGTTCCTTCACCTGGCTGAAGAAGGTGTACTTCGATGGAGCCGTGGCCAGTTCTCTACCTCCTGCAAGCACGGAAGTCGTGGCTAACGAGATGGAGGGTGAACTGGTGACTGCAGGAATAAAGGGTGCCGCCAAGCTCACGGAGGTGGATTTCCGCAACCCTGCTATGACTCTGGATTTTGGCACGACTCTTGCCGGTCGAGTGACAGACGATAGTTATCCCTATGCAAAGACCATCGCGTCATTCGCGGGTCTGGCGGGGGCAATTCCGGATGCACTTGCAAGAGGCTCTGGGCTCGTGAATCCCAATAGTGGGTGTGTGCTGGACCTTGCCGCTCCTCCACTGAGGATTGAAAGCGTCATCAACGATGAGTGGATTGAACGAGCCCGTTCCCTCATCCGAGTCGAAAGAGTTCCTAGTAATGTTTCTAGGTTCGGTACTGTTCCTGTGAACATGAAGGCCGCCAACGAGTCAAACGTGGTTCTCATAGGCGTGGATGTGGGAACTGATGGTTCTGACCTGAAACCCCTGGAGCAACTGGGAGCGGAGATTACTGAGAAAGGCGGTGTAGAAACCCTACTTAGCACAATCGACCGTACCCAGGCAGAAGTAGTTCAAAGGCTACTAACAGTAGCTGAGTCCGAGGGTCTAGTCTTGGAAGAAACCTCCCTTGGCCTTACCGGGAGATCAGTCACAACTGGGAACAAGCCTCAGCTCATCAGTGATACGCTACACCTCGGCGACGGATCAAAATGGACAGATTCCCATCAACTCTTGTTTGTGGAAGACGGACTAGCAATGGGCGCGGCTGTTGCAGCTAGGTGCATGAACTCGATGGGCACAAGACATAATCCAATGGGCGGTAGAAAAGGTGACAAGTGCGTCATGGGGGCACGAATGAAGCTGCAGAGAGATGACGGTGACAAACCAAGGTAACGAGAGTCTGGAGCCTTGTAGATGGGCCTATGGTGAGGCTTTATTTGGTGTTGGCACGGCTTCGCATTCGGTGTGAACATTGCTCGTTCTTCCGATAAAGACTCGAATCATCACAGCAACCGATGACATGCTTGATGTGCTACTAGACGGTTTGCACGGCGCAGGCATCGAGATTCAAGACCAGGACATATTGGCCGTTGCGGAGACCCCCTTGGGTACCACGGAAGGGCGAGCTGTCAAGTTGTCAGATGTTGAAGTATCATCAAAGGCACACGAGCTCTCAGAACAATTCGACCTCCTGCCGGAGGTCGCTCAGCTTGTTATCGAGGAAGCCGATGAGATACTGGGGGGAATCCCTCATGTGTTGCTCACAATAAAGAACAACACACTCATGGCAAACGCTGGAGTCGACAAGTCCAACGTGCCTGCAGGTTTCGCATCTCTACTGCCATTAGACTCACGAGATAGCGCTGAGAGGATAAGACAAGGGGTCAAGAAGCGTCTGGGGAAAGACGTTGGAGTTCTTGTCATCGACAGTAGGACTCAGCCCCTCAGACTGGGTAACATCGGCATGGCACTGGGTGTGGCAGGGTTCAAACCAGTGGCTGATGACCGCGGAAGAGAAGACCTGTTTGGTAATGAGCTGAGGGTAACACGAAGGGCAGTCGCTGACAATCTAGCTTCAGCATGCACCGCCTTGATGGGAGAGTCTAACGAGTCCATACCGGCTGTCCTGATACGAGATGCTCCTGTTGAGTTTGTGGACGAATCCTTTGATTCCTCTGACATGTGGATAGATGTTGCTGAGTGCATGTACATGGCGATATTCGAGCGGTGGAGGAAAGGTGGCTCAGCGGCGAGGGAAACCGTGCGCGATTGAACCACGTAGACCACACGTGTATTGAAGAGGTCTTCAAGAGGCGGGATGTCTACTTGGCGATGTAGTATGACTACATTGTTGTCACCGCTGAGCCCAAGCATTTGTGCTGACAAGATTATTTAGGCTGCCCGCAAAATCATTACATCAATCCACCATGCGAAACTCCACCAAATGGAGTAAGAAGAGTCATACTGGCGAATCGTGCTGCGCGAACCACTCAAAGATGGAGAATTCGGACATGAGCGAGAAAGTCCTCATAGATGTCAAGACTGCTGGAGCATCTGGAGACATGTTCCTTTCTGCATTAGTCAGCCTAATCGGTGAGGATGACGCACTTCTTCCAGTCGCAGCTAGTCTCCTCATATACGACCCGACAATCAGGGTGCGCTTTTCTCCAATGACTGAGGGTGAAGTTGCCGGAATGAATCTTCAGATCACCAGTGATTCTGACATTCGTTTTGACCCGAATACTCTCAAAGAGATAATATCCACCGTGTCTGAAGAACTGGAGCTCTCGGATGAAGCAAAGTGCTTGGCGGAGAACGCCTTGGATGAGATATTGCAGGCTGAGTCTCGTGCTCATGAGACCCCCATTTCCAAGCTCACTCTCCATGAGACTGGAGCGATCGATACGGTTCTCGACTTGGTTGGGACCGCCTACCTTCTCGAGAAGGCAGGGTTACTGGTCGACCAAGAGTTCATAGCTACGCATGTGGCTGTCGGCAGTGGTACGATTGAAACTGAACATGGAACTCTGGAAGTTCCTGTTCCCGCTGTAGCTGAGATTCTAGTTTCAAATGATGTTCCATTCATCATGGGCGATGCAAAAACCGAAGTGTTGACCCCCACCGGAGCAGCGCTTCTGGTGACTCTAGCAAGTGAATATGTCGAGTCTGCCGAGAACTTCGTGGCAAGACAGCAGGGTGTAGCCTTCGGCAGTCGCGACTTGGGCGACGTTCAGAACACAATGAGAATCTTGGTGGGTGATTTTGCAGAGGAGTTGGAAGAAGCGCCGACTCCTGCAAAGAAGGCGCCGAAGAAGAAGGCACCTCCTAAGAAGAAGCCTTCAAAGAAGGAAAAGCCACCCAAGGAAAAAGAGGAGCGAGCCGAGATGATTGATGCCTGGGTTGCTGACGACGTGGTCGTCATCGAAACGAATGTTGATGACATAGACGGAGAAAGCATGGGTGCCCTGTTTGACACACTCCTGTTGGAAGGGCTTGCCTACGATGTGGTAATGATACCGGCCTACGGCAAGAAGAATCGTCCCTGCTATGTAGTCAAAGTGATCGCTGCAAAGACTGGACTCAAGAGCATAGCCGCAATCTTGATCAAGCATCTTGGGACGCTTGGAATCCGATACACGACCTGGGACAGACTGAAGGCTGCAAGGGAGACCATCGTCTGCAAACTTGAGATCGAGGGCAAGGACTTCATGGTTCGGGTCAAGGTATCTCGTGGCATAGATGGCAGTATAATCAACATCAAGCCTGAGGCTGACGACGTGATGAGAGTTTCGCAGGAAACTGGCATTCCGATTCGTGACCTCAAACCAAGGATTGCAATGCAGGCTTATGCAATCACGGAGTAGTACTCTTCCGATATGCAATGTCAGTAGATTGAGCTCTGCAAGGGAATGCGTGGCTCTTCAATCAGATTGGAGCCGTCCAAGTACTGGTTGGGTATTAGGTTCTCGAAGGCTCTGCGACAAAGAGTTGCGTATGCATCAGGATCGTATCTTGTTGTGTCATCGAAAAGCTCTAGGGCTCTGACACGCCTCATTGGGCTCTCCGATTCTGCACTCACCATCACATAGCGTACTTTCTGCCCCGCATGTAGCTCTCTACCCGTCTCCACCAATTGATTTGCAACTATGGCAGCTCTTGACATGGCACGATATTCATGTGGTTCGCGTGTCAGACGCGTATGTAGAATCAAATCCCTTGTGTCTACATCTCCCTTGTACAGCTTCTCTATGTAGTCTTGGCACACAAATTGAGCATCAGGGATTCTGTCTATGAACTCCTTCTTGTTTCGGCCGCGCGCAAGTGCCCTAATCATCGCCATCTGGCAGTCACCAACGTAGAGGCATGTATCGCGTCGTCTGGTTTCAATACCACGTGTCTTGATTCCTCCATTGGCATAGACACCATAGTACCGATTCAATGGCGCAATGGAGGGATGTAGACGCGATGACGGAATCACCATCCATCGATATACTCCCTTTGGCGACATTGTGATGTCCACAGCATCAGATACCCTTCTACAGAACTCTGCGACTCTATCGTATTCGGGCACTCCCTCTGACCTCATCCATACGGAGTCGACAATGCCGTGTATGAGCTCAAAGCCCATCTCCTCTCCGATTTCCTGAGTCTTCAGGAGTACATCCCGTGCAAAAGCGGTGACCGCAGTATGTGCTTCCACTCTCCCGAATCTCGCGTTCTTGAAACCGAGATAGCCAAAGCACGACACTAAGACTCCCTTCAGAGTGTTCTCCATCAGTCTGTACTTCTTGGCATCATGCCCTCTCTCAATCTGATTCTTGAACTCTCTGCGCTTCTCCACGACCAGTTCAAGTGACTTTGAAACAATTCCTCTCTTCCTCTTACAGAGTCGGAATGGAACCTCTGGAACTTCTATGCAATATTCCTCATTGTAAGGGCACTCGTCAAGTGTACAGATTGTCTCTGGACTGATATTCTGATTTACCATCAGGGTCGGATACATGGACGAAAAATCGCATTCGGCAATGTTGTCATAGATGTCTGGTTTTGGCTGAAGAATGAGGCCGCCTCTGTCGATTGAGGCCAACTCGTTTATAGACTTCAGAAACTCTGGATTCCGCTTTACTGGTGGTATCAGAATGTCCATCTCGTAGGCATTGTAGTATTGCACTGCTGCATTGACACTGCCTATCGACATTCTTGCCACTCTCTGAGGCTGTGCAAATGCCAGCCTGCAGCCCTCGACAACTCCAGCCATTCCGGATGGCGAATAGTAAAGGCTCCCCGACCTGTCTATGTGAATTCGCCCATTGAACATGACTTGGTTGCCTGCTCTATAGACGATTTGGTTGTACTGCCAGAATGATTTTGGCTTGCGATGCGCGACCTTCAAGGGAGTACCATCGCGCGACATCACGAGCTTCACCCCATTCAGCTTCGCTCGTAGAGTGAGGTATCTGAATAGATTCTCATCACCACCTCGACTCACAATAACGTCCGGGTCAATTCCGTCAATGGTCCTCTGAAACTCAAGCAGAATCTCCCTCTCACTCTCGCCCTCTATTCGGATGGTCAGGCCTCTGTGATAGACGTCAATGTGGTGTATCTTGTCATCCATCTTGGGGAAAATCTGTCGAGTGTCAACAAACATCTCGAATCCAATCTCCTCCAAATCGGGTATCTCATACTCGGAGTCCTCTCGTCGGTCAAGGCACCGAATCTTGGTGACAATGTCCCCTTTCACCTCGAAGTCTACCTTGCCGAACGGGAATACCTTGGTATCAATGAAGAACTGTTGGACCGGGTCGATGTCCGCATGGAATACAGTCGTCCCGGGTATTCTCTCAAGGCTTCTTGCTACCTCCCAGAGTGCGTCTGGTGTGGTGAATACCTGCAGTACCCGACTCTTCTTTTCATCATAGACTGTGACATACTTCTGTGCGAATTTCGTTCCGGTCACGCTTGGATGCGTGCGTACTGCACTGAAGACTTCGTTCTCAGTCCAGTCAAGTCCCTTCATCTTCTCGCTACTGACAAATACTGATGGTTTGAACTCCCGATACGTGTAGCCTCGTGTCTTTCCATTGGCCTTGATCCAGAGTGTTAGAGCTTGGTTTTCGTAGTCGACACTGGCATCGAGAAGCCATCCGACCTGCCTCATCCAGTCCCCTTCTCCTGGACTCCCTTCTCAAGCTCATTGAGTCTGCCTTGAAGCTCGTCAACTTCCTTGAGCAGCTCCACCACTGTGGAAACAAGTGCCACTTCCATGACCCGCGGCGTGACTATCATGGTGCCCGCATCGGCATATTCTCGAGCATAGTCAAAGACGCGGTCAAGGGTTTCTCGGTTGTTTGGCTTTAGCACTCTTCGAAATCCTTTCCATCTTGATTCCTCAACGGTAATGTTGTCGCGAAAAGTGCGCGCGGTGCGACCGATTCTGATCATCTCCTGTCTGACTCAAGACGATGCGGCGACTGTCTTGCCCTCACAGTCTGAACCCCAATGATTGTGGGTCTTGTGGCATGTGTCTATTCGTTTGATGGAACATGTGTGAGGGGGGCAGATTCCCGAAAGTAAGTCACGCTTTCTGAATGTCTTGCATTATGACGAATCCAGTGATCTAAGGAACTGAGGTGGTGACCAAGAACTGTCTGGACGGGCCGAGTTGATCCACACCCTCTCAGCAGAAGTTGTTGTCATCTCCGAGTTCACAGGCGGCGGGAATCACACTCTGAGGTATGGCGCATTGGTATTCCGACTTTGGTGCAGAATTACGCAAGACTCCACCGAGAAAGGCATCTAAGCGCCCCTCTCAATCATAGATGGACTCCAGATTCTCCAATATTGTAGGGGGCCCCTCATAAGCTCGTTTCGAATCTTTCAGCCATTCTGGGGTTTTCGACAATATCAACGAATCTCACAATAGGCATCAATTCCTAATACTCTCGAGGTACTTCGGGTGCCCAGTTTCGTATCGGAAGGCGGCGGTTTTGGAGAGAGCAGAGAGAGAAGAGCACAAACTGACTTAGACAAGCGCTTGAAGGAGTATGCAAAGGAACTCGAAGTGAAGGATGAAACCACCAAGGAGGAGTCAATTGACGAGCTAGTAGAACGTATCATTGATGAGATTGAGGAAAGAGAGCGTCTGGAACGGGAACTCGACGAGAGAATCGAGAGAGTCCTGAAAGAACTCGAGGAAGAGCAGACCGCGAAAGAGGAGGATGGGGAAGAGCTCTACGGAGACATCACTGATACTCGCAAAGACCTTCAAAATCGATTCGTTGAAGACTTTCAGGAACAGACGCAGGAGGAGTCAGAAAGAACTACGGACAAGCCTGAAGATGAATCCGAGGAAGAGAAGGAGGTTGAACCAGAGAGCCCAGCAACTGAGAGTTGTGAACAATACAAAGCTACACCCTATGGGCACCTCTCTGGACCGCCACACACGACGGACCGCTATCCAGTAACGGCAGCTACTACCTACAGTCAAATTTCGGGGTATTTCTAATCGCATCGCTACTTCTATCTGGGGCACTGATACTATTCGCCTATGAGGTTGGTCGATATCTTCATGGGCTTGGGAGCAAGCGCACAGCCTATGCATCCGGCCTTCTCGGCCTCCTGCTCTCTTGGATACCATTAGAGATTCACTCATTCCTCTCTGCGAGCTTCGTTATCCACGTCTATGACACTCCATCTCCAGCTCTTCCTCTATCATTCCTCCTCGTCATTGGTCTGGCAATCGTTGTATTAGTGTCACCTCTTGAGGTTCCGGAGGAGTTTGTTGAACCGAGAGTTGAAAGGATACACCTAGAGGTGTCTGAGAAGGATGATCATGCAGCGGAGATTGAGGTATCTGGTGCCTACCTTGCTCTCTCGTGGACCAGGAGGTTGAAGTCACGTTTCTTCAAGAAGCGAGAGAAATCCAAGGCCTAGTAGTGTCCTCAGACTGCTTTCATAGCTCGACTAACAACCATCCAACTGATGTTCCCTAGCATCTCGTGTGGCAAGTAGAAGATGGAGTTTTTGTCATAGAGCAGGCGAACACTTGCTGGAAACTCTTCATCTTCATCCTCGAATATCAACAGGACCCTAACATGTGGCAGGAATGAGATCTCAAAGCCCGCGTCACCGTGATCCACTCTCTTGGCACCAAGGCGCTCCAGGGCATCGAACAGCTTCTCTCTCTTCTCAAGATATACCGAGGTCAATGCACCGACGTCCTCCTCATCGAAGGAGTATCTGCAGGCCCATGACCCGCTCAGTGCATTGAATTTCACCCATTCTCCGGCCGCACCCTCGTCCTTGGCCTTGCTGTAATAGTAGAGATGTGGAACAAGCCTGTTGATACTCACCTTGTCACCTGTGAGAGTATCAAGGGCTTCGCCTGTTTCTAGATCTACTCTCGTCCCGAGGCAATCCAGATACTTGTCGTCGATTCCGAACTTGCCTTTGATTGTTTTGATATCCTCTCCGAAGTTCTCCCAGTTCCAGAACGCAGAACTCGTGTCAAAGTCCTCTAGGTCGAATCTGGCCGCCAGCTCGCGCGAGAGGCTCATCCAGTATTCTAGAATGTCATCTCCCATTTCAGTTCAAAACCGCTACGTTCAATGTATACTTCATTCTTTCCATAGGTGATAGTCCGTATATGACATAACCGTCGGAGAACACAAAAGGAGCGCTGCAATCCGCCGACTTGTGAGAAATGATGTTCGAAGTGTCGAAGCACCTGCGAAACGTGGCTCGGAAGGTTGTAGACAATGCATTTCCAGTCGAACAAGATGAAGTCGTGCTATTCTCCGCAGGGGCCGAGAATCTGGATCTGGCCTACGCGTTTGCTGCAGAGCTTGAAGCCCGCGGCATAGAGACCCTAGTACGGAGCGAAGGGGACTACCTGGGAATCACTCGACTGAGAGAAGCACCCTTGGAGTCATTTGAACGGATTCCAAGGTTCACCAAGGACTTGATTGGTACGGCTGACTGGTATGTCCTGATGACAGGAAGTAGACACGACTCTTCACTGTTTCAAGATGCCGACCTTCGAGAAAGACTCTTGGAGATGCAGACACGTTCGAAGTGGTCGTTTGACAGTATACTGCAGGCATGTCTTGACACGGACACTCACCTTGTGGCCTTTCTGGATCCCAATCTACAGCAGGCCCAAGCTCTCTCGAAGTCCTATGTTGAAGCACGGCAGATGTTCCTTGACTCGCTTGACATTGACTATGAGGCACTCTCGAGCCTAGGAGAGAAGATCATCAGTATTGCAAAGAAGGGAGGTGAGATCCATATGACATGCCCGAAGGGCTCTGATCTCAGACTGCGTGCTGACGGTCGTTTCTGGATCAACGATGACGGGAAGCCAAATCCTCCCTCTGCTCCAGTTACTCAGTACATTCACAACCTACCCGTTGGGGAAGTCTTCGTA
>Ga0209427_10003088_pt1 | contig 19598 bp, 17 predicted proteins | sample DeeMarSWOR136_30_FD_187465 | JGI IMG/M metagenome (GOLD analysis project Ga0209427, IMG submission 187465) | Marine sediment microbial communities from White Oak River estuary, North Carolina - WOR-1-36_30 (SPAdes) (version 2) | ecosystem: Environmental > Aquatic > Marine > Intertidal zone >...
TGTCTTGGCTCTGAAGTATTCGATTCCCCATTCTTTTTTTGCTCTATTAACGAATTCCCGGAATCCCTTTCCGAAAGCTCTAATATCAGTATAAAAAATTGAGACCTCAGATTCCCGTTCATGTTCTTTGACCAGTGCCGCCTCTTTCGTAGCGTACATGCAGCAAACGCTTGAGCAATAGGGATAATAGTCTTTCAGGCTTCTGGAGCCCACACATTGTATGAAAGCTATCTTATGGGGGATTCTGTTGTCTGAGGGTCTAACTAGGTTACCATCGGTGGGACCGGAGGCAGAGAGTAACCGCTCCAGCTCCATGGATGTTAAAATGTTTTTGTACCTTCCATAACCATACTCCTTGATGTTTGAAGGATCGAAGGGGACAAAACCTGTAGCGACTATTATTGCTCCAACGTTAAGGTCAATGATTTCTTGTTTTTGATTGTGCCTTATCGCGTCGGGTTCACAAACTTTTTCACATTCGAGGCACAGAGAGCAGCCTCCACAGTTGAGGCATCTCTTTGCTTCTTCCAAAGCCATCTCTTCGGTGAAACCAGTCTCAACTTCGTGGAAGCTTTCAACTCTTTCTTTCATTGAAAGGAGAGGCATAGTCTGCCTTGCCTTTTTCTCTAAACCCTCCTTTGACACCTCCTCCACAAGTTTGATCTCCCGCCTTTCGACTTCGAGTCCCTCACCCCTCAAATATTGATCAATTGAAATGGCAGCCCTTTTACCGGCGGCTATGGCATCAACAACGGTTGCTGGTCCTGACACTGCATCTCCACCAGCGAAAATCCCCGACAAAGCAGTCTCCAAGGTCATGGGTTCGCATTTGATGGTCATTCCCTTGGTAACTTCAATTTCTTCTGGGAGAATTGAAATATCCGGTGTTTCACCGATGGCTACTATTACAGCATCTGCATCCATAATAAACTCTGAACCCTTGATGGGGAGGGGACGCCTTCTTCCGCTCTCATCAGGTTCTCCCAGCTCCATTCTAATACATTCAAGAGCAGCAACTTCTCTGTTCTCTCCCAGAATCTTTTTCGGTGCCACCAAATATTGAAACTTCACTCCTTCATTCTCAGCTTCCTTGGCGTCCAAAGGGAACGCCGGCATCTCCTTCCTAGACCTTCGATACAGAACTCTAACATCTTTGGATCCGAGGCGGAGGGCTGTTCTAGCGGCATCCACTGCAACATTTCCTCCCCCAATTACAGCAACTCGATCTCCTAATTCAACTCTTTTACTTAGGTTGATGTCCTTCAGGAATTCAAGGGCAGGTAATACTCCCTCATAATTTTCTCCCTCAATGCCAAGTTTACGGCTTTTTTGGGCTCCAATGGCGATTAAGATTGCTTTGTAGCCCTCTTGCTGAAGCTGGTCGATTGTTAAGTCTAAGCCTATAGTCGTGCGAGTTTGGATGTTTACTCCAAGATATTTTAATCGTTTGATTTCGATTTCGAGTAATTTCTTTGGTAAACGATATTCAGGGATTCCTGTCCGTAGCATGCCGCCGGGTTCAGGTAAGGATTCGAAGACTGTTACTGGATATCCCTTCTTTACCAGTTCGTGGGCAGCAGTTAGACCGGTGGGACCAGAACCGACTATGGCGATTTTTTCTTCTTGTTTCTTGGCTATGGGTTCAATTTCCTCTATTCCATGTTCAAGTTCCCAATCAGTCACAAAACGCTTGAGAGAATTTATCGCCACCGGTTCGTCAAGTGTGCCTCGTTCACAATCGGTTTCGCATGGATGGAAGCAGACTCGACCGCAGATTAGGGGGAGAGGGTTATCGTTTCTTATAAGTTCTAGAGCCTCCTTGTACTTTCTATCTCTGATTAGGGCTACGTAGCCCTGAACGTGCACGCCAGCAGGACAGGCTGCCTGACATTTCGGGGTTCCTTTCTTGTCAATTACAAAAACTTTGGGAATAGCCTGAGGAAAGGGTCGATATATGGCCTTTTTAGTCCCCAAAGCCATATCAAACTCGTTTGGTAATGCAACTGGACAAGCTTCTATGCAGTCGCCGCAGCCCGTACACTTTTCTTCATCAACAAACCGAGGTTTCCTTAATACTTTTACAGCGAAGTTCCCTGGTTCGCCTCTTACCTCCTTAACTTCAGAGAAGGTGAGCATTTTGATATTCTGGCGGCGATCTACGTCAATCATTTTTGGAGCAAGAATACAAATGGAGCAGTCCATGGTAGGGAATGTTTTGTCAAGTTGAGCCATTCGCCCTCCTATGCTGGGAGTCTTCTCAACCAGATAGACATTAAAGCCTCGATCAGCTAGATCAAGGGATGCCTGAATCCCTGCTATTCCGCCCCCAACGATGAGAACGTTCCCAGGGTTTTTCATGTTAGAGTTTCTCCAATTTTCTCAATGCCTCACTGACTGGGCTTGAGTTAAGGTTTAGCCCGAGTTCTTCAACCTTCATGCCCATGGCTAGACCAAGCAGCTGGGTAATGTACATAACCGGCATGTTGAGGTCTTTCTGTGCGATTGAAGCCTTGATAGCATTCTGTTTGGCGTCGAGCATTTTCGTACAGAAAGGGCAGATAGTTACTATGCCGTCAAACTTGTGATCTTGCACGGCTCTCAATTTGAGTCCTGAAATGGTTAGAGCTGTTTTGCCAGTGGTCATGGCTAAGCCTTGGCCGCAACAATCTAAACGTTCTGGATAGTCTTCTGTCACGGCTCCTAGGGCTTCTATAAGTTCTTCAATAGATTTTGGGTCTTCCGGGTCATCTGGCATTTCCAGTTTGCTTGGTCTTAAGGCGTGACAACCGTAATGGGCTGCCAACTTCAGTCTTGTAAGTGGCATCTTTACCGCGGCTCGGATCTTTTCTATACCAATGATCTGCCGTAAGACCTGTAAGATATGTACAGATTTTATGTTTCCAGTATATGTAAGCCCCTCCATTGAAAGTAGAGAATTTACACGCTCCTTGAGAATCGGGTCCTTCTTCAGGTAATGTTTTACTTCACAAAAAGAGAGGTTGCAGCCATTACATAGTGGAAAGATGTTCAAGCCAAACTTCTCAGCGAGAGCTAGATTTCGCGCCGTTAGATAGAACCATGCCGGAACGCTAACATTTTTTAGGGGATATCCGCAACAACTGAAACCTTCAATGTCTATCAGCTGAATCCCCAATTTTGGAAAAATTCGCCTAGCAGAGATTTCGTAGGCGTATTGCTCAGACTGGACTGTGCACCCTGGATAGAAGGCGAGCTTCATTTTTCGTCTCCTTTTAGAGCCTTTTTAAGGGCAATGGCGAACTTTGCAATTTCATCAGGTTTTTTGGCCTCAGGCAAGCCCAGGGATGTGCGGTCACCAAATTCAAAGGCTCTCTTTGTTTTATCTTCTGGGGGTGGATGCCTCCGAATCCTGACTCTTGTAGGCTCTTGAATCACCCCTTGCTTCAAAATGGAATTTATGAGTGCTGAATAATCTTTGGGGAATACTAGATTGCGTTTGAAGGCCAAATTTTGTAGAGCTTGAATAACATCGTACGGCGCAACATCCCGAGGGCATCTCTCTTTGCAAGCCAAACACTGGGCGCATTTCCAGATGTCCTCAGATTCTAAGAGCTCTCCAATAATACCGAGCTGGACCATGGCCACGATTCTTCTAGGTCTAAAATCGAAAAAACTTGCGACAGGACAGCCACTAGAACATTTTCCACATTGGTGACAATACTCGGGATGATGATCACCCGGTATACGCCGCAAACTTGAGTTTAGGTTATCCGCACTCATGCCCTTGAGCTGACACCCCCGAAGAAGAAATGCTATCTGACCATTGAATATTTATGAATTCTGGTAGGCGTGTCTCTGACCATATGAGTATATACGTAAAAGACATCACTAATAGAGTGTCGGAAAGATCACCTGCAAGTATTGATGTGGAAGAGCAAGTGCACATGTGTCCAAACTCACAGGTATTCTATACTATATTTTATAAGTGGAATATGATCTACAATACTTTACCCGTTTATTTCGGTTGGGGGGAACATATCCAAACCGGATCGCCGAGAAATTTTTTTCTTCCATATAACCGACAGGATCATTGAAAATCTGTGAGAAAAGGAATATTGGAGTCCATTTAATCGAACATTTGGAAATAATCTAGACATGAAGGGGGAGGGATCTTGGTCAAAGTTCATATCTTGGCGACGGGGAAACCGGGGCAGACAAGGAGGTCGTTAGTAAACTCCAGAATCTTCCAGAAGTGAAGAAAGTGTGTATGACCTATAGCCCCTATGATTTGGCCATTGAAGCCACTTTCGAAACTATAAAAGATCTTGAAGGGTTTGTATTTGACAAACTCCGCAAAACTTCAAATATAAAGGAAATGCTGACTGCCATATGCTCGCAAATCATAACCTGAGGAAAAGGCAGAATTACCTAAATCTATCAACTAGATATTAAAGGTATTCGATACGCCAATTATCATCGTGTCTACTAAATTCAATATTTCATCTTTTATGTGTTTCAAAGCAAGATAATGATTTGTTGTCCAAATCCGCCAACATATTAGGAGCCTAATAACAGAAGATTGTTGAAAATCAGCTTTTTCCTGAAAAACCGTAGCCACTTCACCGAAAAGAGTGGCAGTTTCGCAATTTTCCCTGTTTGGAATGGTTGTTGGGTCAGATTTCTGCGATTGCTTTCGAACCTTATATAGTGGCTCAAGTTACTAATCGATAATGTAACATGCCTGATTGAAACGCTGTTCTCTTTACTGGTTCAGTGGCTGTCTTCTCATCCGTTGTGATGTACCATACTCCTTCGGGTTGAGGCGAAACCCTGTTTCCAAAAAGACTAACTCTCTCAGCGCCGTAGTTCTGGATTCATGTCTCCTCGGGCAGAGTTCTGCTTTTATTGGTTGGCGCGAAAGGGAACGAAACCCAACAATATTTAATTCACTATCTCAAATCCTGCACATGATGGAGGGCCAATTTAGCATGTTTATGACATGTAGCATCCGTTCCCCGCTAACTTGAACTCAAAAACGACGAAGATATAAACGAAGCCAGACGAAACGCTACAACAGGTATGGAAAGAAGCATAATTGTTGGTGAGAAAAGAAAAAGGCTAATAGGCTAAACTCTTACTCTTTGACGCGATTATGTTGCAGAAATCGGCGGTAATTCTTGCGGGCGGCTTCTCCAGAAGGTTTGGCAGAGACAAGGGCTTAGTTGTGTTGGCAGGTAAGCCCTTGATCCTTCATGTAATCAGCCGAGTATCAAAAGTAGTTGATGAGGTTCTTGTGGTAGTCAGCTCGGAAGAGCAGAAAAACAATTTTGAAACCATCTTGGAAGAGAAAGCAAATCTGGTTATTGACAAAGATAATTCCCAGAGCCCGCTTGTTGGAGCCATAACAGGATTCGAAACAGCTAACGGTGAATATTCGCTGCTTCTGCCATGCGACACTCCCCTAGTTTCAACACAGATAGCTCAGTTTCTCCTAGACATTTGCTCCAACAGGAACGCCGCTATTCCCAGATGGCCAGGCGGATACATTGAACCGCTTCAAGCAGTTTATCGTACAGAATCTGCCCTAACCGCGGCGAAGACGGCGTTAAAGCAGGGAAAAATGAACATGCAGTCAATGATTGATAACTTGAGGGGGGTGCGCTATATTTCAACGATGGTTCTGGAGCAGCTGGAACCTGACCTTTTGACCTTTTTTAACCTCAACACGCCTCAGGACCTGAAGAAAGCTGAATCCATCCTCAAATAGCTGCGTGATTTATATTGTGCGCCGGTTCTGATGTTGGATGTTAACATGAAAAAGTGTTTTAGCGAAAAAATAACCATCAATTTTTAACGTTCACGCCTATATTTGGAAACTATCCTTCCAGCATCATCACCGCTCTTCGACTGTTACTAGCAGTAAACTGTAAAAACCAGACCTGCAAACTCACATAATAAGCATCTATTTGCCTGTAAGACGTGCGCCAAGAGGCGAAGAATATTAAACAGTCAATGCAGCTCCAAATAAAGAGGCGACGTCATTGAATAAAGTCGAGGTATTCCCGGTAACAGAATTGCCCATCGTGAAAGAAGGCGACGACCTTGCTTCCCTGATTTGCCAAGCAGCCGAAAAGCAAGGCACTCCGATCCAAAACGGTGACATCATCGTAATCACTCACGTTGTAGTTTCTAGGGCTGAAGGAAACGTTGTGAACCTCGAAACGGTAACGCCCTCAGAATCCGCCAAAACCGTTGCCAAAACAACACGCAAGGACCCAAAACTCGTAGAAGTTATTCTCCGGGAATCCAAGGGCATCGTAAGAATGAGCGACGGAAAGCTCATCACAGAAACCAAACAGGGACTGGTCTGCGCCAACTCAGGAGTCGATCGTTCCAACGTTCCAGGAAACAGTAACGTAGCACTTCTGCCTAAAGATTCCGACCGCTCAGCCCGAGTGATAAAACAAAAGCTACGTGAACTAACCCAAAAAGATGTTGCTGTCATCGTTTCGGATACTCATGGGCGCCCTCTACGTCGGGGTGAAATCAACATAGCCTTGGGCATCGCCGGATTCGAGCCAATACGCGATCGAAGAGGCGAAAAAGACCTTTTCGGCTACAGAATCAGAGTCAAGAGAACCGCCATAGCCGATGAACTGGCCTCAGCCGCTGAACTGGTCATTGGGCAAACAAACGAGGCAATTCCCGCAGCTATAATCCGGGGATATCCATACCCAAAATCTGAAAAAGCAAAAGCAACCAAGCTGATACGCCCCCGAAAAGAAGATTTGTTTATCTGAAAGATTTTCTGGAATAAGAGACAAATGACCACCAAAACGAATGTCCTAATATCCCTATTGAAACTGACAAAGACTGGTCCCGCTACTGAAGAAGCTGTTGCCATGGATGCCAACGTTCCTGTCCACGTTGCCAACAATGTTTTGAGGGGTCTTCGTGAAATTGGGTTAATCGAATGTGAAAACGAACATATCGAACTGTCTTCGAACCAACGCGTCAAACTTGCCATTCACGCCATCAACCATGGAACGGACATTGAAAGAGTATGCAGGGTTCTTGAATGGAAGGAGTTTGAAAACTTTGCAGCCACAGCCTTTGAAGCCAACAACTTCGCTGTTAAACGCCGCTTCCGATTCAAGACCTCGGGAAGAAGATGGGAGATCGATGTCCTCGCGATTAGTGAACCAATTGTTGTTTGCGTAGATTGCAAACGTTGGCGGCGTGGTTGGGGCAATTCAGCAATAACAAAAGTTGCTGCTGCACAGGCAGAGAGAACAGAGGCGCTGGCAAAGGCTCCTCATCCTCTACAACGAAGAGTAGGGTTGGAGGGGTGGAGGCAAGCAATTCTCTTTCCAGTGATTCTCTCTTTGTTTCCTGGTCCTGTGAAATTCTACAACAAAGTGCCTGTTGTTCCTATCCTGCAACTCCAAAACTTCTTGGACGAGTTTCAGGGACACATGAGCGAATTAACGCATTTCCAAGCAAAACTGGGACCCAAGCTACACGATTACATCGACAGCAGTTAATAAAGCGGACACATTACTTGCGTCTACTCGACTGCAGAAATAGCGTCAACAACCGTTTTCTTCACCGCCTTCAACGCTGGATACAGGCTGGACACGCAGAGAAGCCCTAAAATAGCAAGAAGCCAGGCTGACACATAAATGAGGGTAGATTGGGAGATAACTGGGTCAGGAATCAAAAACCTGAACGTGAGGAACAAGCCAACAGAAATTCCGATTGCTCCGCTGACTAAAATGATTATCGCAGCTTGGGAAAAAACGATTTTCATTATGTTTCTTGGTTTGGCGCCCAAGGCTCTCATGACGCCAAATTCGTGCTGCTGACCTGAAATAGATAGCATCAGGTAGCTGAGAAGAGAGATTGCAGCTGTTGCCAGAGAGAAGAGAGGCAAAAGCATAACCAAAGACCAGATGTTACTCAGAAAGTTTATGTGCCTACCAAGGATGGCGTCAAGTTCCACAACCTTCAAATTCTCTGCTGAAGCCTCGTTTTCTATTTGGGCGAGAACCTGCAGGTTTTCTGAAGCGTCAACCTGGAGAAAAAGAAGGTTGTAGCCGTGTTGACCAATGTCTTTGTGTAAGGTTTCTAGGGGCATGTACACAACTTTTCCGTTGTTCAGGGGGTCCACGCACACCCCAACTATTTCATAAGGCAGCAAAGTTTTGTCGAAAACCTTGATTGACTGATTCAAGGCGTCGGTGAACATGTTTATAGCCAATGAATCGCCAACCATGGTGGCATCTTGATCATTTTCCCCCAGTTTTCTTCCAAAAATCAGCCAATCATTAACAACCTTCTCAGGTTCGACACCCAAAATTAGCGCTTCATCGGACCGATTATCGCCAATCATTATCGCCTCTGTCTGCTCAATGGGCTCAACAATAACTCCAGGAACCTCTCGCACAGAATTCTCTAACACTAAACGAGGATCAACTGCATTAACCCCAGCTATATCCTCCATTTTGCTTACCAAAGACTCCGAAATAACAAACTCTGAACTGAGATAGTCAATTTGCTCCAGTTCTCTATCCTCAAAAAACCGAGAAAGCAGGCTAACATAACGATCCGTCAGAGTTGGATGCCCCACAACAACAATGTTTCTGCCGATGGCACGCTCAACATAGCTTGCGGTAGTCTGGTTGGCAACTATTCCCCCTGCAATCGTCACCGTCGCCAAAGTCAAAACCACAGTGAGACAGATTATCGCCTGGTTAGTAGCAGATTTTCTGCGCAGCAAATTTCGGAAAGCCACCTTAAAAGTCAAACCAAGCCTTGAAGGGACTTTCTTTCCCAGCGCAGCGGTTGTTCCCAGCTTGTAAATGGGTGACATGGCTTCTGTCGGCTTCGCTTTGGCTGCCCGGCGTATGGGTGAAGCTCCGAAGATGTGAGAAAAGATGATTAGGACAACGCAGACGAGCAGAATCGCCGCTAGGTTAAGAGTTTGGGAAATAGAGAAGCCAGCAAAGTTCAAAACTATTGTAGAAACGTAGAATGCTGCAACCCCAGAGACTATTCCTGTCAACGTGCTGAGGAAGACGAACAAAGAAAGTTCTGTGGCGAAATAGGCGAAAACGGAGCCGCTTAAGCAGCCTGAAGCTTTCATCACCCCGATGTCCCGCATCCGCCCAGACATTGTAAGGTGGACTAGAAAGGAGGTTATGATGGGGCCTGTTAGAAGGTTTAGTATGCTGACAAAGAGGATAAATAGGAAGAATATGTTGGAGAATCCGCTGGTTAACCGTCCCCCTTTAGCTAGGAAGCTGATTTCGAATCCCAAGTTGGTTCCGAAGATGAGGAGAAAAACTGTTGCAGCCGTGGATATTGTTAAACCAAGAACAGTTAACGCTGTCTGAGCTCTTCTTCTCGCTAAATCTTTGACTGGAAAGGAAATCTCACTCATTATTCCGTGAGCCTCCCGTCCTTCAGAAACAAAGAACGGCTCGCAAGTTTCAGCAATTTCTCGTCATGCGTCGCTACGATAACGGTTTTTCCTTCATCCCTGATTTTCTTTAGGATGCCAACAATTTCTAAGCCTGTCTCAGTGTCTAGGTTTCCGGTAGGCTCATCTGCGAGGAGAAGAGGGGGATCATTAGCTAATGCCCGGGCAAAGGCTACTCTCTGTCGTTCGCCTCCACTGAGTTGAGCGGGAAAGTGGTTGCCTCGGTGCTGTAGACCAACCAGCTTGAGCAGTTCTTCCGAGCGGTCATTGATTCTTTGTTTTGACCAGCCAGCCAGCTCTATGACGAATGCGATGTTCTCAACGGCTGTTAAGGTTGAAATGAGGTTGTATGATTGGAAAACAAATCCGATGTAGGCGGCGCGGAAGGTCGCCAAGAAGTTTTCGTCGTATGCTCCGAGGTCGTGGTTGAAGACAACAATTTTTCCGTTTGTGGGTTTATCTAGGGCTCCGATCAGATTGAGGAGAGTTGTTTTTCCTGCGCCCGAAGAACCAGAGATTGAAAGGAATTCGCCTTCCTCAACGGTGAGGTCTAAGCTCTTTATGGCTTCAACAACCACATCGTCGATCTCAAATTGCCTGCACAAACCCGAAGCCACAACAGCCTTCTCTTTCACTGTCCACCACCCCGTTTGAATATGAAATCATGGAAATACTGAAGCTGCTTCACTTCCATTTCCCCTTTTTGCTAAGCTGTTCAAGTGTAATGATTTCCAGTCTTTGAAAGCGTTATGGTACAATCATTTAATGACTCGGCCAGCCTATCTCTTCGGCTGATAGATGAGATTCAGCTAGAAAATGTAGAGAATCGCTGAAAATGGTTGATGCTTTTGTATCCACAGGACGCTCCAGAGTGCCTGCTATGGTCTACAGAAGCCGCGTTGTCTTGAATTTGGTTAAAGACTGCCAAAACACTCGCATGTTTTAACTTCAAAAGCCTACCCTTTTTGCGTAAAAAACATGAGTGTACATTGTTGGCTCTGGAACATTTCAACATTCTCGGAAATGATGCTGGATAACTCAAATTGATGCTGATTGCGTTGGGTTTGGGTAGATGCCGAGGTTTCTCTGTTGGTTCTTATCCCTCGAAAGTTGCCTCCTAACAGTTTGACGAAACTGTTACTTGCCTTGTTTCGCCCTCAAAACGCCAATTTTAGCCCCATTTTGGGCTTATTTTGGGTATTTTAGAGCCTAAAACCATGATGCAAACGAAACCCTAGGAAATTGATACCAAAAACGCATTTTTATTGAATAAGTTAAAACCTTTTCTTCAGTAACTTGGGGAAGTATCTTCGCCAGTCCAAGTGGGCGTACCGGGACATCGCGGAGCCGACGCCAACCATGCTGCGTAGGGTCCAGCCGCCATAAACGGAGAGGTCAAAGCCTGTGAAACCAAAGGTCTCGATTAATTCGGTGGCTCGCAAGTGACGCAGGGCATGGGTTCCAAACGGTTTCATGTGCGCCCTAACTGGTTCAGGTTTGGGCTTCTCAGGGTCATACTTGCTATATTTTTCTATAGGGTAGCTCAGACCAGAAAAGGTCTCCTGTGCGTACTCCCAAGCCTTCTGCCGGGTGAAGGGAAACACTTTGTCGTTTCCGTGCTCATGGTAATAGTTGTAGAGCGGTTCTGTCCAAGGTTCGTAGGTTTTTTCAAGAGGCAGAGCGATCTTTCTTATTTTTCCGTCGCGCTTCGCGGTTCGGACTGTGAAGATTGCGGCTTCCGTTTTGATGTCTCCAAGTTCGAAGGTTTCGAGTTTAACGTCCTGTCCGGTTGGTCCGCGAGCCACTGTTTGGTTATGTGCAACGTCATAGCGGTTTGTTGCCCCAACTATTTCTGAAGCCCGTGCACAGAACAGGTATGCAGCCATCAAGCAGAACTTTGCCTCCTCTTTTGCTGCTGATTCAATTCGTTTTCTCACGGTTTCAACTTCGGGCAGAGTCAGGTCAGACATCTTTGTTTACCGCTCATAGGTGAGTTGACGTTTCAAATATTTAAGCCTAACAGTTGATGAGAACTGTCAAGCAAAGTTTTGGACAAACGTTACGCGCCTGCACTCCTCCATGAAACCTCATTTAGCGCCAGTGATGCCATTTTACATGAATAATACTGCAATCACCAGCATCACCAAAACGTCCAAAACCCTCTTCAACAACAAGGATAAATGGCTGGTTTTGCCTACTCCATGTGCTACACAAAGCCCCACTGTCAAAATCGGAGCCCAAAACAGCGTCCGTTCAGAACAGAAGCTTCACCACCGAACAGGCAAAAATGATGGTGACTCTGTAAAGTGGATACAAAAGCATCAACACAGTTCCCGTCTGGCAGCCGTTGCTCGCATGTTTCAGAAAAGATAATATCCTTTCTGCCCCGAGTTACTAGTTAGATGAGTACAGCATGCCCGCGAATCTTCCTGCAGAAGCCAAACAGAAATACCGAGAGGCATCTCTTGCTAGAAATCCCGAAGAGAAAATCAAGAAACTGCAAGAGTTCATGAGCCTCTTCCCTAAACACAAAGGCACCGAAAACCTTCGAGCCCAAGTCAAAAGGAAGATTTCGCTGCTGAAACAGGAGATTGAAGACAAAAAGCAGAAGAGAACCGGCGTGGCGACTGGGCCCAAGGTTTTCGTGGAAAAAGAGGGAGATGCCCAAATCGTCATTCTGGGACCAACCAACGTTGGACGCAGCAGCCTACTGTCCACTCTAACCAACGCAAAGGTGGCGATCTTGGGTTATCCGTACACCACAACGGAGCCGACGCCAGGCATGTTCAACTACCAAGACCTGCAGCTGCAGCTGGTGGAGGCGCCGGCGCTTATGGAGGGTTCCTCAGAGGGGGGCGCTTGGGGCTTGCAAACCTTAACTTCCGCCAGAAACGCTGACGGCCTTGTCTTGATGGTCGATTTGTCGCAGAACCCGGTTGAGCAGTTCTCGCTTATCTCCAGAGAGCTGGAGAAGGCACGGATTCTTACCAAAAAGCCCAAAGCCCGCATCGAAATCGAGAAGATGCATATGGGCGCCAAGCTGAAGTTCATTGTCTTGGGGCGGCTGGTTGATTGCACGGTTAAGGATGTGGCGCGACTTCTCAGAAGCTATGGGATACGTGATGCCACGGTTAAGATTCGGGGCGAGGCGACGCTTGATGATGTTGAGGAAGCCATCTTTGAGGGCAAAGTGTATAGGCCAGCCATAATCTTAGCCAACAAGGCAGACCATCCGCTGGCTGCGGAAAGGCTGGAGCAGCTGAATAAGGCTGTGGGGGATGAACTGAAGATCATTGCCGTATCCTGTGCAACACGGGCTGGCGTGGAGGAGCTGGGTGCTGAACTGTTTGGCATGCTGGACATTATTCGGGTCTACACCAAGGAACCAAACAAAAAAGAGGCTTCGGTGAGACCTTTCACTATCCGAAAGGGCTCCACAGTCTATGACTTGGCGAAGAGGATTCACAGCGACTTCTATGAACAGTTTTCGTATGCGAAAGTGTGGTCAAAGCGGTTGCGTTTCAGCCCACAAAAGGTTGGCGGAACCTTTGCTCTGGAAGACGGCGACACCGTGGAACTTCACACAAAATAACTGAAGATTATAATCTGCGGTTACTTGGAAACAACGGATTTTTGTCGCTCAGATTTCCCAGAAAAGTACTGTTTTCAACAATCTTCTGTTATTAGTCTCCTAATATGAATGTAGACCGAACTTTGAGATTTTTTGACAAGTCACTGTTTTCTTGCCTTAGCCTTAAATCCAGAGTGTTTCGGCGTTTTTCGTTTGCTTCGACAAATTTTCTGGTTTAATTCAAGCTTAAAAAAGCTGGAAAGTCGGCATAAAATATCAAAATAGCCTGTTACCTGTTCCGAATTTGCGCCATAAATGTCAATATCGCTATGTTTCGTTCTATTTCGTTCCATTCAAATAAAAACCATAATCGCTCCAGAGCTCCTAGTTTTTCAGGATTCATTATAAAAGGGATAAAACGACAAGAATTTGCAGCATCAAATAATCTATAACACATTTATCACAAGGAAAACCTTTGAAAAAATCGGTTTTCAGCGCGTCATCACTTCAAGTAAACAGAGAATTTTTGCATTTCTGGGCGGTATATAAGCTTCGAGACTAAACGTAGATCTTTAAACCAAATGCCCTTCAGGCAGAAGATAAGTGCAACTGAACTTCTGCAAAGACTGGCTTGCGCACGGAGTTAAACATCGAAAGTAAGATTGATAGGAAAACAGCTGTTCAGCTCATTCGCCAATAGCCTGCATTATGATTGTTCTTCGTCTGGGGTAAACGTCGGTTTCGACGAAGACGAGGGACTGCCAAGTGCCAAAGACAGCTTCTCCGTCCATGATAGGCAAGGTTCTGTCTGGTGGCAGAAGCATCGATCTGAGGTGAGAGTGCGCATTTGATGGGTGCCTGTATCCACCATGCTTAGGAACTATTTTTTCCAGAAAATCTTTGATGTCCCTGTCTAGGCTGGGTTCATGCTCGGTCAAAATGAGTACTCCAGTTGCGTGCGGAGCAAAAACGTGAATCAACCCGTTCTTGATTCCGGACTTCCGCACAACATCATGGACTTTCCCTGTTAAGTCCATGAAATCTATTTCGCCCTTAGTTGAAAAAACAACCTTTTCATTAAAAACCTTCACGTCACGCATTCTCCTGACAATAGAGGATACGTGCGAGGCGTAAAAACGTTATCGCAAAACAGGGAAACCGTTTCCGTTAATTTCGCCGGAGCGCGTTGATGCTTTTATATCCGCTCCGCTAGAAAACAACGACCGCAGCAAACAGAATTTGTTTACCTTTCTTTTGCAACCATTACTTCAGTTGCCTTGATTACGGCTTCTATGCTGTCTCCAACTTTCACGTCCAGTTCTTCAACAGCTTCTTTGGATATGATCGCCGTTATTACAGCAGGCGCCTCTATTTTGATCTTGACCTTCGCGGTGATTATGCCCTTTTCAACTCCCTGAACGGTTCCCTTCAGTTTGTTTCTTGCACTTATTTTCAATCCAATATCCTCCCAACGCGTTTCCTCACCCATCAATTCACCCATGTAGCATTCAGCTCTCTGGTATTCGGTCAGCAATTTTGTTCCTAGTTCTGTGAGCGTGGCTCCTCCGCCCCCTCTGCTGCCGCCCTTGAAGGTTTTCACCACCGGTTCGCCAAGTCTTCTCTCCAGTTTCGCCAAATAATTCCAGACGTACCGGTAAGACATTCCCGTTTTTTTGGCTGCCTTAGAAATGGATTCTACCTCTTTGATGGTTTCTAGGATTTCGGCTCCGCCTTTTCCTATCAGCGGCCCTCCTTTGTATTCAATCCAGAGTTTGAACAGCAGTTTGTGCTTGTCTCGGGTGAGCATGTGGCTTCTGTATTAGGTATCGTTGCTGTGTATATAAAACTCTGCTGGGTGTAGTGTGTATTGGATTAATGTAAACAGTTAAATATGCGATATGTTTTCACCTACATAACGGTGAAATGCATGAAGAAATATTACGGAATAATCCTAATTGCAATCATAATTTCAGCTGTCGGCATAGCCGCATGGGCACTCAACGCACCACAAGATAAAGTGATACTCACAGTTTCCACCACAACCAGCCTCTACGAGACAGGGCTACTCGACGTACTCGACACAAAATTCGAAGAATGTTATCCAAACATTAACGTCACCTTCATCCCACAAGGAACAGGATTGGCAATAGAAACAGCAAAAAGAGGAGACGCAGACATGATCCTCGTCCACGACGCAGTTAGAGAAGAAGCCTTTCTTGCAGAAGGTTACGGCGTCAACAGAAAAATTGTAGCTTACAACTACTTCGTTATTGTGGGTCCCGAGGATGATCCCGTAGGCATAGAAGGGCTTGGTCCCGTGGAAGCTCTGCTGAAAATAAAAGCCGCTGGCGAAGCTGGTGACGCAGTATGGGTTTCCAGAGGAGACGATTCAGGTACACACGCAATGGAGAAGAGATTATGGATTGCTGGAGGAGGAGACGCAACAGAACTCAGAGAAACAGACTGGTATTGGGAAAGGGGATCGGGAATGACAGCTACATTGGCAATGGCAAACGAAAAGAGAGGATATACCTTATGCGATAAGGGAAGCTATCTGAAGAATTTTGTTCCAGGAAACATTGACTTAGTGGTCCTAGTTGAAACTGGAAGCATCGACACATTGAACGTCTACAGTGCAATAGCATGTGACCCCCAGAATCCTGACTTATCACATGTGAAATTCGATGAAGCAATGAAATTCATCAACTTCCTTGTTTCGGACGAAATTCAAGAGCTCCTTGCCGACTTCGGTGTTGAGGAATACGGTCTAACATTGTTTAACCCCGCAGTTAGAGTCTTGGCAGAAAGCACTGATTCCACAGTAGCAGAGTGGATTAAACAGACTGCATTCATGGATGGAACAGAATGCCCAACCAACAAACGTTACAATGCAGGCGACCTGTCGTTTTTAAATGTTGAAATTATCCCATTACTAAAATGGGAGACATCTGATTGACAGGCCCAATAATTGATGGAATAATCAAAGCATTCCAACTCCTTTTTTCTCTTGACCCAGAAGTTTACAGCATAGTTCTTCGATCATTGTACATATCGGGGTTAGCAGTAGTCATGGCTACGCTTTGGAGCCTACCTATAGCCGCTATTTTAGGTTTAAAAAATTTTCGAGGTAAACGTTTTCTGCGGGGGTCATTTAACGCTTTTATTGGATTTCCTACCGTGGTGCTCGGTCTTCTACTCTTTTTGCTGTTTTCAAGATCGGGACCATTAGGTTCTTTCGGACTTCTGTTCACGCCTTTAATGATCAGCATTGGACAAGCAATTCTCATAACCCCCATACTTGTCAGCTTCATAACAAGTGCAGTCGAAGCCATTGACTTGAGCCTCAGAGATTTAGCTAGGACGCTGGGGTCAACAGAAATCCAAGCATCAATAGCTATTCTACGGGAGGCTTCTGGAGGCGTGATACTCGCGATTTTAGCCGCTTTTAACAGGGCTTTTGCAGAGTTAGGTGTTGCAATGATGGTTGGCGGCAACATTTATGGAAGAACACGACTTTTAACAACGGCTATCGCTTTAGAGACCAACAGAGGAGACATCCCGTTCAGCATCGCGTTGGGCGTCATACTTTTGGCAATAGTTTACACCCTAAACATTACAATCAACTATCTCAGGAGGCGCTAAAAAATCCCTGTTCTCTTAGAACTGCGTAATGTCTGGAAATGCTTCGATTCACTCAATGCACTTCAGGATGCCAACCTCAGAATCGTGAAGGGAACAATAACAACTCTGTTAGGACCAAGCGGTTCAGGAAAAACAACACTTCTACGAATACTTGCAGGGCTTGAGAACCCAACTCGTGGAACTATCTTTTATGGAAACCGCATGATCACAAATGGTGAACGGAATATCCTTCGACAGAATGCTACGATGGTCTTTCAAAAGTCTGTATTCTTTGATGCAACAGTCTACAACAACGTAGCTTACGGCTTGAAACTTAAAGAAGACCTTTCGAAGGAGGAAATCAGCAATAAGGTGAAGGAAGCCCTGGCGCTAGTAAGACTGGAAGAATTTGAAAAGCGGCGCGCAGAGAAATTGTCAGGTGGAGAACAGCAGAGAGTCTCCCTTGCCCGTGCTTTGGTGCTAGACAGACAGCTTCTGCTTTTGGATGAACCAACCGTTAATATTGACCCCAAAAACGTTTCAATAATCGAAGAAACAATACAGCGGGTAAACCGAGAAAGGAAAACAACAATTGTCCTGGCAACCCATAACATGTTTCAGGCAGAAGCCCTCAGCCAAAATGTGGCATTGATTCTCGAGGGAACCGTGAAACAAACGGGAACAAAACAGGAGATCTTTGGAAAATCAAACAAATATTTGACGAGTTTTGCACGTCTTGAAAACGTTTTTTCAGGAGTCTCAGAAATCAGTGATGATTACACCTCAATCATACATGTTGACGACAAACTCAGTATCGAAGCAGCATTTAATAGCGCTGGAGAAATATCAGTTCATGTGAGACCTGAAGATATTCTGGTCTCAACTAGACCGCTGCAATCAAGTGCAAGAAACGTTTTCAAGGGAAGAATCATCGGAATCACAGACATCGGGCCTATTGTACGATTGACTGTTGACGCAGGAAAGAAGTTTGGTGTTCAAATCACAAAAAAATCGTTAAATGAAATGAGCATAAACGTTGGCTCTGAAGTCTATCTTACATTCAAAGCTTCGGCAGTTAACCTGATCTAACCATCACATTTTGTAGATTCAGTAGAGTACTGAGTGCCCCCGAAATACCTGAGACACCATCACCAGAAAACCGGCTATGGCAAGAAAAACACCCACCACAGCTAGATATGTTCCAGAAATAAGGTCTTCTGAGTTGAACACATTATTAGTCATAGATGTGCCGTAAAAAAATACTAGCAGACCCACCAGCATCAGAATGATGGCAAAAATTATCATTTTTGGACGCATGCCAAACACTTTCGCATATCTTCTCTGTTGAATCTGCCAGAAAGCATTTACGAACAGAGAATACGTACCAAAGATCTGTTCCGCTGCCACTTAGATCACCTTTTGTTCTTTGTCGCCAACTTTGCTTGTTTGCAGGTTACTTTGAGACCAAAAACAATTTTATGAAGTCGACAGAATCCTTTAGAGCAAAAGAAAGGACGATGCAAATTCATGATCAAAGCAGTGATTTTCGACCTCGATGGCACTCTCAAAGAATTCAACCTAGACATTAAAGCTTGCAGAACCAAAATCATAGACCTCCTCACCCAACTAGGCTTCTCGCGTTCTCTTTTCTCGCTTGACGAAAGCGCCTTCGACATGCTGAAGAAAGTTGAAAAGTCTCCAATGATCGAAGATAGAAGAATCCAGTTCACAAAAATCAAGGAGATGGTGTTTTCTGTGGTAGAAGAGTTCGAGTTGGAGGCTGCCAGAACAGCCAAAATTTTTGAGGATATACCGGAGACCCTGAAGGCGTTGAGGGACATGAAACTGAAAATTGCCTTGTGTACATTAAGCAGCGAAAACACAACAAGATACTTTCTTAAGCGCTTTCAGCTTGAACAGTTTTTTGATGCTGTGGTCACGCGGGAGTCTGTTTCTGAGGTTAAGCCCCATCCTACGCATCTGGAGGCTGCATTGGAAGCCTTGGAAGTTAGGTCTCAGGAAGCTGTGTTAGTGGGTGACAGCGTTAAAGACATTCAATGTGCTGTCCAGCTTAATGTCCTTGCTGTGGGCGTGACGACTGGCCTTTCGTCCATAGAGGAGTTGACCTGCTCTGGCGCTCACTACATAGCCTCTTCAGTCACCGACATTCCAATCCTAGTAGAGCAACTCAACAGAAAGACTGTTGAATAGCTTATCTATGTTCAGCCATCAATATTTTGAATGCATGCAATTAGCTGTAGAGACGATTAGGCGGGTTTAAAGAAGTATCGGGGCCATGCAGGCCATTGGGCGGAGGCTGATGGTTCAAAGTCAATTTCTAGGTTTATTCCCACTCTGACCTTTTCAGGGTCCACGCCACAAATCATTCCGAGCAGCCGAAGACCAGTCTCTAATTCTACGATGCCAACAATGTAGGGCGCCAGAGACTGAAACTGTTCCGGTGCAACGTAGATGACTGTGTAACTGACTAGCTTTCCGGCACCTTCAAGTTCTATCCACTTTAGATTTGCGGAAAGACAGCTGGTGCACATTGGTTTTGGCGGCAGAAGCACAGTCCCGCATTTATTACATTTGGCTGCCATCAGACGCTTTTCACTTACAAACCTGTAGAAACTTGATACTGTAAAGGGTAGATTCTCAGACATCTTTAATCTCTCCGGTAAATGTGTACGCATGCGGTGGCTCCTGAGCCTCCAACGTTATGGCTTAACCCTATCTCAGCTCCCTTCACCTGCCTCTTCTCCGCTTGTTCTGTGAGTTGTAAGTAAATTTCGTAGGCTTGGGCGGTTCCAGTTGCGCCAACAGGATGCCCCTTCGATTTTAACCCCCCACTCGGATTAACGGGAAGCTTGCCTCCAAGCTCAGTCGCTCCCTCCTCTATCAGGTTTCCTCCTTCTCCAGAACCGCAGAAACCGAGGCCTTCGT
>Ga0209427_10003094_pt1 | contig 19581 bp, 17 predicted proteins | sample DeeMarSWOR136_30_FD_187465 | JGI IMG/M metagenome (GOLD analysis project Ga0209427, IMG submission 187465) | Marine sediment microbial communities from White Oak River estuary, North Carolina - WOR-1-36_30 (SPAdes) (version 2) | ecosystem: Environmental > Aquatic > Marine > Intertidal zone >...
AAAATAGACGAAACCGATGCTAAAATAGTCAGGCTTATAGCTGAGAGAATGAGAATTGCTGAGGAGATAGGCGAGGAGAAAAGGAAACACGGAAAACAAATTGACGATAGAGAAAGAGAAAAAAGAGTCCTGGAAAATATTAGAAGTATTGCCCAGGAAGAAGGCATGGACCCAGACGCCATAGAAAGCACCTACAGACAAATAGTTACCATATCTAAAAGCGTGCAGGGAATAGTAGTTGCTTTTCAAGGTGAAATCGGGGCATATAGTGAGGAAGCCGCCTTTCGCTTCTTCGGTCCCTCAATTCACGTTAAACCTTGCAAAAGCCTGAATGATGTCTTCAAAGCCGTAGAACAGGGTGAGGTACAGTTCGGAATCGCTCCTATTGAGAATTCACTTGAGGGCAGCATAAGCCTGGTATATGACCTGCTTCTAGACTCCAGTCTCAAGGTATGTGGTGAAATGGAACTTAGGGTCACCCATTGCCTGATAGCCAGCCCGGAGACACGGTTAGACTTGATAAAAAGGGTCTACTCCCATCCCCAAGCTCTGGGTCAGTGCCAGGCTTTCTTAAAACATCTGGACTGTGAATTAATCCCAACCTACGATACCGCCGGCAGTGTGAAGATGATAAAGGAAAAAGGTATAACTGATGGCGGTGCCATAGCCAGTATGAGAGCCGCAGAAATCTACGGTATGACGATTGTTGCCAAGGAAATAGAGGATAATCCGAATAATTTCACCAGATTTTTTATTTTAGCCAAACAGGACTCTCCACCCACGGGGAACGATAAGACCTCAATAGTCTTCTCGGTAAAACATACACCAGGAGCACTGTATAACTTTCTTAAAGAACTGGCTGGTAAAAACATAAATTTGACCAAGATAGAATCCAGGCCAACGAGGCAAAAACCCTGGGAATATAACTTCTACCTGGACTTTGATGGTCACCGGGAAGATAAGTCACCTCAAGAGGTGATAGAGAACCTGAAAAATACTTCAATCTTCGTAAAGGTCTTGGGGTCGTATCCCAAAGCAAAGTAAAGAGGGCGATGAGGTGAGCAGGTGAAGATAGCGATAATTGGCGGCTCAGGAAAGATGGGACGATGGTTTGCCAGTTTCTTATTGAAAGACGGCAAGGAGGTAATAATAACCGGTAGGAACCAGAGAAAGCTGCTGGATGCCAAACGCCAATTGGGTGTCGATGTGGCTACTAATGTGGAAGCAGCTAAGAGTGCCGACGTCATTTTGCTATCAGTGCCAATAGATAACCTTGAGGATGTTGTGAAGCAGCTTAGCCCGTATATTCGCCCCGGACAGGTTATCATAGATATCACATCTATTAAGGCACTTCCAGTGGAAATAATGCACAAGCACATAAAAGCAGGATTAACGCTGGGTGTACACCCAGTGTTTGGCCCGGGGGCAAAGGACATTAAGAATCAGAACTTCGTTCTGACCCCCACTAACGAGGAGGAAAGAGTCCTGGCTCAAAAAATCGGGCGGTATTTGGAAGCCAAAGGAGCCAGAGCCACTCTGATGACCCCGCAAGAACACGACGAAATGATGGCTGTCATTCTAGGTCTATCTCATTTCATTGCTCTGACTTCAGCTGATACCCTGCTGAGTTTCGACAAGTTAAAACAGATGGAAGCTATCGGAGGAATCACCTATAAAGTGTTATTAACTCTGATTAAAAGCGTCATTTCAGAGGATCCAGAGCTTTACGCCGCTTTACAAATGAGCCTGCCTAATATGGCAGAAATTGAAACACTATTCCAAACGAGAGCAAAAATCTGGACAGATTTAGTAGAGAATAAAGACAGGCAGAAATTTGTCCAGAGAATGAATGCCCTAAGAAGCAAACTTAAGAAAGATAACCCCGATTTTGAGAAATCTTACGAAGACATGTATAAGCTGGTAGACAGGTTATAGAGATTATTCAGCAGCGACGAGCATACCACCCAGAGATATCATTCAAGCCAGATTCCCTAAATCACAGACAAGCTTATCATTCCTCTTCAGGCTTTACCTCGTATGAACTGAAGATGAAGTCCAAATCCTCCTGCAAGGCAGCCACCTTTTCCTTAGAGAAGAGCTTGTCATCTATGTCAAGCATGAGCTTCGTCTCACCTCTAGCCGAGCCCACAATGTGGGCTCTGAGGCATTCTGTCTCACCCTTGCCAGTTCCGCTCTGAGCCTTAAAGGTTAACGTGCCGCGAGAAATAAACGACGAGGAGTCACTAGGTAAGGAATATGTTTCCAGTTTTGCCTCACCCAAGATTGTTCCCTGCTTCAAAACGAAGTCTCTCACCTCATCATAAAGTAACTCGGGCTTTACATCGCTATATGTTTTCTTAATTTGCATCTCTGGTTCCTTGCCCTCCCTTTAGCTCCAATCAACTGTCTTAATAATAAAGCATTGCTGATTTTTGTCAAGGAACAAAATTAGCTTATGTAAAGTTACTTATACTCCCCAGCCCCTCAGCCTCATCGCTTCCGCCACACGAGCTACAGCAACAATATAGGCAGCTACTCTCATAGTAACATTACGTTTTAACGATTCTGATAAAACATCCTGAAATGCTTTGGTCATTTTTTTACTAAGCCTCTGGTGAACCTCCTCGTCATCCCAATAATAATTATATGCGTTCTGAACTCCCTCAAAATAGGAAACAGTAACTCCTCCAGCATTGCATAAGAAATCAGGTATGACAAATACCCCATTGCCGACTAATATCTTATCCGCCTCCGGGGTAATTGGACCATTAGCTAACGCGGCTACCATCTTTGCCTTGATTTTAGATGCGTTTTCTCCTGTTATTACATTCTCCAGCGCCGAAGGGCATAATACATCAACATTTAATTCCAGTAAGTCTTCGTTACTAATATTTTCTGCTACTGGAAAGTTTATAACAGACCCAGTCTCTCTCTTATGCTGGAAAGCCTTATGTGGGTCTAACCCCTGCTTGTTGTAGATACCACCTTTAGAGTCGCTAACAGCTACAATTTTAGAACCTAGGGTATCTTTCATAAATATGGCTATATTTGAACCGGCGTTGCCATAACCTTGAACAGCTACTGTCGCCGCTGATAAATCAATATCTAGATGCTTAGCCGCTTCCATAATAGTAAACATTGCACCACGAGCCGTAGCACCTCCACGCCCCAGAGAGCCACCTATTGCGACAGGCTTCCCAGTTATTACTCCAGGACTATTATACCCCTTTAATTTGGAATACTCATCCACCATCCATGCCATTATCTGTGGGTTAGTATATACATCTGGTGCCGGAATATCCCTCTCAGGACCAATAAACTGCCATATAGCATCTACATAACCTCGGCTTAACCTCTCCAACTCACCAAGAGACATCTCCTTAGTGTCACAGATGACACCTCCCTTACCACCCCCCAATGGGATATTTACTACCGCACACTTCCACGTCATCCAAAAGGCTAATGCTCTAATAGTATCAATTGTCTCATCAGGATGAAATCTAATACCACCTTTACATGGACCAAGAGCATCATTATATTGAACCCTAAATCCTTTAAAAACCTTAACCTCCCCATTATCCATTCTTACTGGTATAGATACGTGTAACTCTCTCGCTGGTTGTTTAAGAATGGCATGAACACCCGGCTCCAAATTCAACATGCTAGCCACTTCGTCTAGTTGAGCCTGCCCAGTTTCAAACAAACTTACTGGTCTTTGTTCCATAACTTATCTCCTCTCCATCACCTATTATATTTTTACTGGTATACCCCTTTCCTTAAGGTATCTTTTAGCTTCGGGGATAGATATTTCCCCGAAGTGGAAGATTGAAGCTGCCAGAACGGCTGCTGCTTTACCAATTGTCACGGCTTGGTAAAGATGCTCTAATTTACCGGCGCCACCGGAAGCAGTAACCGGAATAGAGACCGCCTCAGCTACTGCCATTGTCATCTCTAAGTCATATCCTTCCTTGGTCCCATCAGCATCCTTGCTGGTGAGCAGAATCTCTCCAGCTCCCAACTCCTCAACCTTCTTTGACCAATCAACTATGTCCATTCCGGTGGGCTCCTCACCACTCCGTACTACCACTTCCAATCTGGGTAAGCCACTACCCGCCGGATTCTTCCTGCCATCAATAGCCACTACCAGCCTGTCACTGCCAAACTCATTGGCTGCCTCTTTTACCAGCTCAGGATTTCCGACAGCAGCCGTATTTATAGACACCTTGTTCACACCAAGGTCAAGCAATGCCCTCATGTCCTCAAGGCTGCCAATACCACCACCCACGGCAAAGGGAACAGTGACTACATCACAAACTCGCTTCACCCACTCCAGTCGGGTCTTCCTGTTCTCAACAGTGGCAAAGATATCGAGGAAGACAAGTTCGTCAGCCCCCTCTCGGCAATAGGCCTGCGCTGCCTCCACCGGGTCTCGGGCATCCCGCAGGTTTATGAATTTCACCCCCTTGACTACCCTCCCCTCCTTGACATCAAGGCAGGGTATAACCTTTATCTGTCTCATCTTACACCTCTCGGAAATTAATTAAGTCCTGATACTCCATGACCGTGCTCATGGCATGGTTTTCGACCTCTATGCCAGCTTCCTCAGCTGCCGCTACCGGGTTCAAACCACCGAGGAGAATTATCCCAATCCGATTAAGTTCTACCGGGATTTCACACACTGGCTCACTGGTGTTTCCCAAAACAATTAAGCCACCCAACCCAGCCCCCCTCAGTTTAGCCACCACTGTTTCAACCATTGGTCGGCAAAGAGCTAGTATCTCATGGAAGTTGGCCAGTATTTTCCCATCACCTTTCCTCGCCACCTCCGCCACCGAAGTCATCCTGGCTCTGATGAATATCTCTGAAGGGTCTAAAGAGCAGCCAGTATAGTGAATGAGTTCCACGAAGCGGAGAGGCTTACGATTTCGAATCTGAAGGATGCCACCGAATCTGGAATCCATAGGGACCCCAGCCTTAAGTAAAGCGCCATTTACCACAATGCTGCAAACTGTAGCCAATCCTACCTTGCCCGGTGGAACGATTAATTCGCCAAGCATTTCACCTTCCTGAGCTACTGCCACCAGCTCACTAACACAAAGTCCTTCGGCAAAGGCAGGCTTCATTGCCTGGAGCGCTTTGCTAAATTTTTTCTTTGTGAAAAAGGAGATGTTAACCGGAACCGAACCGGTATGCTTATCCCAGTCAAAATCGGTGCGAAACGCCAGTAGCTCAATCCTTGAGATAGCAAAACCAACTTTATCCCTGACCAGGGCACTCTTTAGCTCCTCAATCCCTGACTCGGTAATAAGTCTGCCATCTCTGCCCATAAGGCGGGTTAAACCCCGCTCATCCATCAGCTTGAGGTGGTAGCGTACCGCTCTTTCACCTAGCTTAACCCCGTAGTCTTTCAAGCGGGAAGCAATAATCCTGGCTCCCAGTGGTTCCTGGGAGTCACTCAAGACCTTCAGGATAGAGAGTGTCTTCCGCTCAACCTCTTGCGTTTCAAAGCCTATCATTATTTACGCCAAATTATTGAAATAGGTAACCGTTTTCCTATATTTTATCATATAAATATATTTTGTCAACCCCCGGCACTAAGAGAAATCAATGCCCTTATAAAATTGAGGAAAAGAGCGGAGCCTGCATAGCTGCCAAACCTTCCCAGACCATAATATACTGCGTAAACTCTTAGTGTGAATGGCTGTTATGCGTCTCGAGAGCTAAATATTCTGAGGGTTTGTTCGGCTGAAGGAAGGAGATAAGGGAAAGAGAGTTACTAAACTAAGCCCAGCTGTCTGAGTCTCATCCACATGGCTAACTTTGGAACATTAAAGCTTTCTGCCATCCTGTTCACATCTTTAACCTCCACCCACTTTTCCTTTACCCACTCTCTAGGCATCAGAATACATATAGCAAAGTAGTCAGCTAGCCACTCATTGAAATAACCCACCTCAATTCCCATTTTCCTAAACACAGGGCTGCCACTACGATGGGCTAAGACATGGAAGGCCTCGTGGAAGAGGGTATGTCTCCTCATTGCCGGCGGGTCTCTACTCCTGAGTTGTATTATCCATCTATCCTTGAGACACCAGATAGCACCATGATGAGCCTTTAATGGTATTGTGCTTATTTCCACAGCACGCTCTGCATCCAACAGCGAAATAAGCTCTATTGGCGTTGGCGGGCCATGGACCTTCCCCTTTCTGAGGTACTTGTATGCCAGCCTTTCTACCAGTTGAAACGGCCTGCCGAGTTTTTTGGGTTCGGCTCCCGTAAAATCATGCCTGGCACCATTGAGCTTCCCATCCTCAAGCAATTGTGCCATATCTGCGATATGATCACTAATGCACCAGCCGCACTTTTTCCTGACTCGGCAATGCTCATATAAAGGGCAGCGATTACCGTCGCCATGACCCAGGTATGACCATAACGCCTCTTCCCATCTAGGAATCTTTGCTCCCATACTTCTTCCTCCTCCGCCGCTCAATGAGGTCCTCAATCATAGTAATCAGGTCCTCATCCAGCTCAGTCGAGTACTTCTGGCGAGCATATTCACGGAACTCCGGCCACTGAGCAGGTCCTGTCTCGGCTACCCTAGGCAGGTGACCAACAACGAAAAGGACCTTTTCTAGGGGCACACCACTATACTCAGCCAAGCGCCGACAGGAGCGGATATTGGGGACATCCTGGTCGGAAAGCCAGCGGCTAACGGTAGCATGGCTAACACCCAAATCCGCTGCCAATTGGCTGGGTAAACGCTTACGACGCCGCATCAGCTCCTTCAGAAATGAAACGATGGGGACTTCTTTTATGCTCATAGGCACATTTTATAAGGTCGCACCATCAACTGTCAACAACCGATTAAGGGTCATCTCTCCAGAAAAGCATCCCTCTTCTCCTTTTAGACAGGATTTAGCCGAGGGTATTGACAAATCAGGGAAGCAGTAGTATATTACTGTTCGTAAAGGAACAATATATGGCCGTATAGGTAATACAGGGAGTATGAGAGATAGCCCTCATGAAGAAACAGGCTAACTATCTTAATTATTATGTTTTGCCAAGTTTTTCGCCATTTGGCGAAAGGAGCTGGAATTTATAGACAGGAAAGATGAGGTGCACTAATTGAAGCGTCAGCGAATGATACACACGCCGAATCCTGAGAGAGAGTTAGAAGGTGAAAATGAGAATTGCCCCAAACTAGATGAGTGTTACAAGATAAAAATGATTCTGGACAAAGACTTGCTAGATTTCCAGTATGCCGAAGCTATTAGGGCGGTGTGTGCTAATTGCTCAGAACTCAAAGATGGCGGTGGCTATGGTTATGAGACTCAAAACTAGGATTTTTGAATTGTGTAATGGGAGATACCGGAACCTGTCTGAGCTAGCTGAGGTGATGGGAATATTATCAAGCCAGATTTACTGGGTGAAAAGAGGGGCGCTCCATCGGTGAAAAACTCATCAGCGGGGCAATAAAAGCCCTTCCGAATATAAGTGAGACGATATTTTATGTTGGCCCAGAATAGCTTAGGCAAAATATTGAAGCAGCGAAGGGCTATGATACCACTAACGCTACACGAGCTGGCAGCCAAGTCGGGCGTGTCAGCACCATACATAGGTCGCATAGAGAAGAGAAATCGCTTTCCCTCAGCCTCAGTTCTCCGAAAGATTGCCAAACCCTTGGGCTTTGATGAAGGTGAGCTATTTACCCTTGCTGGCTATCTGTCCCCCCAAGCTTCCACTACTGAGAGTGAGACTGGTATTGGGCGATTAGACCCTTATGTAGCCAGGATATTGGCCCAAGAATCTGTCGACGTGCAACACGCTGTTGTCGGAATTCTCAGCATCCTAAGCAGCCTTGCCAAAAGCGTTAAAAAAGAATAGCGGTATCAGCAAGTACTAACAGATACTGCATCTACGGCTGAAGAGGAAGCAGAGGTTAAGGAAGTAGAAGGAGCAATAGAGGAGAAATTGGAGGAAGCAAGATCAAGAGCCGATGATGCTTCTTCCAGCTTAGAGCTATGAGGCAGTTCTTTGCTAACTTAATCCTAATAGCCTTAGCTTCAGCCTTTCTCTTCCACCTCATTGTGCTGGGGATACACGGTGAGATACTTGTAGTGGAGCCAAATACTACAATCTGGGTAGCAGAGCTTGCTCTTGTAGCCGGTTGCCTGATATTCGGCTTCATAAATCTCTTCCGAATTGCCGAATAGGACATTCTATTTACTTAACACATGTGGGGAAATGTTAAGACAGACTTCTGGCTTTCTGGTTATGGAAATCTTTTCAGAGCAAGCTTGAACATGGTGGGCTTAAGCGACAACTATCGACAACATATGAATCAGACGTATCCATAGCTTCTACCAATAGGCAGGCATCATCTGCCTCGCGCAGACTGTGAATTCCTCAGGCAGTACTAATTTCCTTGGGCAGACTGTGAATTCCTCAGGCAGTACTAATTTCCTTGGGCAGGCACTGTATTCCCCATGCCTTACTATAATTCGGCTCATATTGTGAAAGGACAAACCCAGCACCTCAGTCCCTTACAAGTCATCTTAATTACTTTCAACTGGTTCAACATCCATAACCTCTTCTGTTCTTTTCTGCTTAATATCAGCATCGCTTTCATATCCTTGATAGAGTGACCTTTTCCCCTTAACGTTAGAGATGGCAAAATTACGGCCATCAACGGCAAAGAACTACCTCGCCTTGCTAGATAAGCGTTGAGTTGCTATACTAGCTTATGATAAGTTATGAAGCTGTGGAGAAAACCCTTCGATTATACAGAGAAAGTTACAACTCCAGGTCAAGTATATATAGACAAGGAGAGATGTAAGGGTTGTGGCTATTGCGTGGAGTACTGTCCAAGGGATGTCCTCAAAATGAGTACGGAGTTGAGCCCTAAAGGGTATCTCTTGGCAATGGTCGATGATGAGACCAAGTGTCTTGCCTGTGGCTATTGTGAGGTAATCTGTCCTGAGTTCGCCATAAAGCTCTCCACACCAATAAACAGTAGTGACGGTTAGCATAACAAGCCTATGACTAAAAATCCAACGCCTATCAGGGAGTTATTTGTTAGCGGAGATGTGGCCTGCGCCGAAGGTGCCATTAGCGCCGGCTGTCGTTTCTTTGCCGGTTATCCGATAACGCCAGCAACTGAGATAGCGGAAAGAATGAGTGAGCGACTCCCTCAAGTGGGGGGTGTTTATATCCAAATGGAGGACGAGCTTGCTTCCATGAACGCTGTACTTGGTGCATCCTGGGCAGGCGTGAAAGCTATGACTGCTACCTCCGGGCCAGGATTCAGCCTGATGATGGAAAACCTCGGCTTGGGGGCAATGCTGGAAACTCCCTGCGTACTGGTTAACATTCAGCGAGCAGGGCCGTCTACCGGGTTACCCACCCTGGTAGCACAACAGGATATGATGCAGGCCCGGTGGGGCTCTCACGGTGACTACGAGATAATAGCCTTATCACCGAGCTCTCCACAGGAAATCTTTGACTTTACTATCTTAGCTTTTGATCTCTCCGAGAAATACCGTGTCCCCGTGCTAGTCATGTCTGACGAGGCGGTAGGCCATATGAGTGAGAAGGTGGTCATACCGCCCATACCAGCAGAAAGCCTTTACCAGCGGCGGCGACCCAAGGTAGCACCAGAGAAATATCTACCTTATAAACCTGATACGGACCTTGTTCCACCTATGGCTGTAGCCGGAGAAGGGTACCATTTCCACGTGACCGGTCTAACCCATGATGAAAGGGGTTATCCGGTAATGACTGCCGAGGCACAAGATAACCTGGTCCGTCGTTTGGTAGACAAGATACGACTCAACAGCAAAGCTATAATAAAGTACCAGGAAACTCAGGTTGAGGACGCAGATATCGTAGTCTGTGCCTATGGGATTACCACCCGCATCGCCCGATTTGCCGTACAAATGGCACGAGATGAAGGAATTCGGGCAGGACTACTGCAATTGATAACAGTATGGCCTTTTGCCGAAGAGCGTATCAGAGAACTCTCATCGCAAGCTAAGGCATTTGTAGTTCCCGAGATAAACTACGGTCAGATTGTGCTGGAGGTGGAAAGGTGCGTTGGAGGTAGAGCGGAAACAATACCTGTGCCCCATATGGGTGGAGACGTACATTCTCCTGAGACTATTCTTAGCGCCATACGAGAGGCAGCAAAGTGATTAATACTCTGAATGTAGAGGCCGAATCGATCGAAAAATACCTGAGGCTGGACAGGCTGCCCCATATATTTTGCTCCGGCTGCGGTATCGGGCCAGCAATGGGCTGCTTCCTAAGGGCTATTGACCACGCTCAAATAGACCCGGATAAAGTAGCTGTGATTTCAGGAATAGGTTGCTCTGGCCGGGTAGCAGGCTATATTAAGCTTGATTCCTTTCATACCACCCACGGTCGTGCCATTCCATTTGCCACCGGCTTAAAGCTGGCAAATCCAGAGCTAAACGTGGTGGTTTTCTCTGGAGATGGAGACTTGATAGCTATAGGCGGCAATCATTTAATACACGCTGCACGCCGCAACATTACTATGACGGTAATTTGTATAAACAATTTCAATTATGGCATGACTGGCGGGCAGGTAGGCCCCACGTCTTCACTTGAAGCTCGCACCACTACCACTCCCTACGGTAATTTCGAACCCCCTTTCAATTTACCCTATCTGGTATCTGCCAGCGGTGCCACTTATGTAGCTCGGTGGACAGTGCTACACATACGGCAATTGCAGAAATCCATTGCTGAAGCTATGAATAAACCAGGCTTTAGCTTTATAGAGGTAATCAGTCCTTGTCCCGTAGTGTACGGTCGTCTTAACAAGAAGCCGCAGGGACTCGATGACATGCGGTATTATCAAGAAAAAAGTGTAATACGAAATGATGCTGACCCCAAGGATGCAGACATAGAGTTAAACGGACCTATTGTGGTGGGTAAGTTTGTCGATATAGAGCGCCCCACGCTTGGCGAGCGCCTCAATAAGGTCGTTGAGAAGGCAAAGGAGAAAACGAAGGTATAGCCAAGGCGCAAGGCAATCTAATTACTTTAAGTTAGCTAGGTGGTTGGTAAATGGGTAGAAAAGAAATCAGAATAGCTGGGTTTGGTGGTCAGGGCGTTGTGCTGTCAGGCCTAATCGTGGGTAAGGCTGCCTCAATATTTAGTAAGGGATTCGCTGCGCTTACCCAAAGTTACGGCCCTGAGTCTCGCGGCGGTTCTTGCCGTGCTGAGGTGGTAATCAGCGATGCACCCATAGATTATCCCTATGTGGTTAGCCCTCAAGTACAAATCATCTTGTCCCAGGAGGCTTATGCTAAGTATGGGCAAAATTCACCCCCGGGAACGCTGGTAATTGTTGATTCTGACTTGGTTAAAATCGACCCAACCCATAATCCCCAGCCCCTTTCTATACCAGCCAGTCATATGGCCCGGGAGGAGATAGGACGTCCGGTAGTGGCTAACATTATCATGCTGGGATTCCTGACCGCAGCAAGTGATATAGTATCCGCTGAAGCCCTCAAGAGTTCCATCTTAAACTCCATCCCAGCAGGAACAGAAAGCGTCAATATGAAGGCATTTGAGCTAGGCTATAATTATGGTATTGAGCATGGCGGGAAAGTCTGAAGACAGCATATCTAAAGGTGTTGCCGTCATTGGTAGCAGTGTGGCTGCGACTCAAGCAGCGCTTACTTTAGCCCAGATGGGTATTGAGGTTAAGTTAATCACAAACTCGGCGGTATTGGGCTGGAATGGTGCTGCCAGTGATATATTGGGCAACTCCGCGCTAGACCAACGTTACCTCTGGCCCCTTTTTATACGGGTAGCGAGTCATCCTTTGATAACACTGTATAGTAGCGCCGAGGCAGACTATATAGAAGGGGAAAAAGGCAATTTCAAGATACAGGTGTTACAACACCCCCGCTATATAAACGAGGAACTTTGTACCGCTTGTGGTAGGTGTGAGGCTGAATGCTCGGCGGTGGTAACCTCGCTGCTGAGAGGCCAGAAGATAAGGCACAGTGCTATCCATAAACCGCTTCTTGGTGCCAAGACTGTCCCCTCGGCGTATGTCATAGATAAGAATGGATTTGCTCCGTGCCAAGTGGCCTGTCCTCTTGGCATCAACGTTCAAGGATTTATTTCCCTGATGTCGAAGGGTAAAACTGATAAGGCGCTGGCACTAATAAATGAAGCGGCACCGCTTGGTGGGATATTGGGTCGGGTCTGTGGACATCCCTGTGAGGATAACTGCAATCGGGCTCAAGTTGACAGCCCGGTATCCATACGAGCTCTGCACCGCTATGCTGCGGATAATGCCCCCGGTGGAATCGTATATGGTCGTAAGTTTCCTGCCAGGTCTCGGGAGGGAAGGATAGCCATAGTGGGCAGTGGTCCCGCCGGACTAGCGGCGGCATGGGAGCTTACACGCCGGGGATACTCACCCACAGTATTTGAATCACACGGAGTCATTGGCGGCATGTTGGCTACCGGTATCCCTCGTTTTAGACTTCCCCGAGAAGTGCGAGAGAGGGAAATGGAGGCCATTAAAGATTTAGGGGTTGATATTAGGACAGGAATAACTTTGGGGCGTGATGTGACCTTTGCTTACCTCAAAGAGCGGGGCTATCGAGCCTTTTTCTTAGCTATAGGTGCTCAGAAAAATACCAAACTCAACATACCAGGCGAGGAACTTGACGGAGTTGTGGACTGCATGTCGCTACTGCTGGCTCTGAACCTTAAGGTGGACATATTCGTGGGTTTGAATGTAGCGGTAATCGGTGGCGGTAACGCTGCTATCGATACCGCTCGTAGCGCTTTCCGCTCAGGGGCTAAAGAAGTTACTGTATTCTATCGTCGTACTAGAGCTGAGATGACGGCTAATTTTGAGGAAGTAGAGGAGGCAATTAAAGAAGGGGTAAAGATAGAATATCTCACCGTACCTGTGGAAATTCTGGGAGACGGAGGTAAGGTTACCGGAATACATTGTCAGCGAACAAAATTAAGTGAGAAGGTTATGGCCGATGGCAGGCACAGGCCAGAGCCAATATCGGGTTCGGACTTCGTAATGGATGCTGACCATGTGATAATTGCTGTAGGCCAGTCGCCTGATGCCTCACAGTTAAATATGGAGGGTCTGGCAATCGACACCAATACGGGTGTTATTCAGGCAAATCCGCTAACGCTGGAAACTGGTATTCCGGGGGTCTTTGCCGGTGGTGACTGTGTTACCGGACCTAATAATGTTGTTGAGGCGGTGGCTACCGGGCTCAGGGCAGCAGAATCCATAGACAGGTACCTTCAAGGGCATGACCTTGAGACGGGACGCAGCCTTGAACCACCAGCGACAGCTGAGATTGATATGGAGACAATAGAAGTATCACCTTATAAACGAGCCTCTATGCCAGTTATTCCACTACGAAAAAGGATTAACAGCTTTGAGGAAACAACCACCGGGTTATCAGCCGAGGCAGCGCAAATGGAGACCCAGCGTTGCCTCAATTGTGCCCTGTGCAGCCAGTGTCTGGAGTGCACTGCGGTATGCGAACTAGGTGCAGTTTTCCACGATGATGCTATCAGGCATTTCGAGGTTGGAGCCGAGGTCGTACTCAGATTTCCTTCTCGTGATTTAGTAGACAAAGCCCCTGCCGATAACGCCGGTCAAGAAACCCCCACAGAGGGGGTTCATATCGTCTCTTCCGACGATGGTAGCGAGACTATCAGCCAACTTATTAAAGCTATGGCAGTGGCACTAGAGAGTACTATTGAGCTCAAACCAAATAAAGTACCGAAAAACTGGGACCAGGACTCTACAGAAATGGACACAGATTTACAGCCCTCTCACCGGGTCTCGGAGCAACCTGCTGACAGCACGCGCCTAGGTGTATTTTTATGCCGCTGTGGTGGCAGTATCAGTTCAGTTATTGATTTTGGAACAGTGACCAGGAAATTATCAAATCTTACGGGAATAACCCACATTTACGAGATAGCTCAGGCTTGTACCGAAGCCGGAGCTAAGCAAATAGCCAGCCACGTAGTCGACAGACAACTAGACCGGGTGGTACTGGCAGCTTGCCGATGCTGTAATTCGGAGCAGGTATGCTACAGTTGCACTGACCGTCGAATGATGTGCCAACAGTACTTATCTCAACATCTTGTTTTGCCTCACAATGCGATTGTTGAATTTTGTAACATCCGAGAACAATGTGCTTGGGTACATCAAGATGACCCTAAAGGGGCTACGCGCAAAGCAGTGCAGATAATCTCATCGGGGGTTGCCCGTGCCCAAATAGTGCCGCTAATATCTCTAAGAAAAGAGTCTATTTTACCGAGCGTTCTCATCCTTGGCGGGGGGCTGGTCAGTGTTACTACCGCCAGAGGGCTGGCATCTCGAGGTTACCAGGTTAACCTTGTGACAAGACAAGGAACGCAAGAGGGACAACAAAGGTATGATGAAACAATCCCACTCATGTTGGAGCAAACCCATGAGAAAAACTTGACAGTTAAACCCTGGCCTCGTTCTCTGAAGCTTCATGGCTCTCCAGGGAATTATGAAACCGTGCTGAAATATGGCCCTCAATCCGACCGTATAAGAACTGGTGCGCTATTGGTAGATATGGAGGGGTTAAATAATGGAGAACCTCCTATACTTGATACAAGCTCTGGTGGCGGGCTGCTAGGCCGAATCGTATCCCGGCGGAAAAATCCAGTTTTTTCGCCTACTACCGGTGGTGACCTTCGCCAGGAAATCACTATTGGTGAGACTGCCGGCATATTTATGTTACCACATGATAGCGCTGACCTACCCGACGACCAGGTTCTACTGGGTTTGGCTACATCAGCCCGGGTTTCAGCCTATCTAGAGCAAGGCAGCATAATCCCTCGAATCCTAGCGGTCAATATAGATAGCAAAATGTGCCGTGGCTGTGGTGATTGTACTGTCATTTGTCCCTACATAGAGATGCGAGAGCGTCAGGATGGGACGCTATATGCCTATGTTGATAATGCCCTGTGCCTCGGTTGTGGAGCCTGCATCACCAGTTGCCCTACAGGTGCTATAACCCAGCCGCTGCAAAGTGACAAGCAAATAATCTCTACATTACGTTCCATACTTAATCCTAGTCGAATACTAAGTGAGGTCTAAGCAGTAAATTGTATCCTAAAGTATTGATTTTTAGCTGTAACTGGGATGGGTGGAGCTGCATCGAGACAGCAACTAATTCAGGATTTCGCTACCCTGCTTCAGTAAAGGTGGTAAGGGTAAGCTGCCTGTCTAGGATACACACAGGCCTGATACTTAAGGCTTTCGAATTTGGAGTGGATGGAGTAATACTCCTTGGCTGTGAACCGGGTAACTGCCATTTTGGTTCTGATAGTGAATACATTATCAAAGAATATAAAAAGGCCCAGAATATTTTAGAAATGCTGGGAATATGGAAAGATAGGCTGGCTCTCGTTCAGCTTACTGCATTTGATGGTCATCAATTTGTTACGGAAGTAATGAAGTTTCTTGACGAAATTGAGCAAAGACCAGCCTCCAGGCGTGTTAGAACTGCAGTTTCCGAGTTCGCCTAAGATATGGAAAATTGACTTACATTTCCAACCTGATATTAAGGGGGCAGATAGTTAAGTGTTCGATTTGCAGGAAGTTATAAACGATACCAAGGTACGTCTCTGCCTGGATTGTGGTAAATGCACTGCGGTTTGCCCGGTAACTCGATACGATGCGGAGTTTAACCCCCGGCTTGTCGTACAGGGAGCACTAAGTCAAAATGGCTATGGCCCTGTTGGCGAAACAATCTGGTCGTGCATCAGTTGCAATATGTGCATGGAGCGTTGTAACTATAATGTAAAATTCACCGACTTCATCAGATACTTAAGATATAAGGCGCTAGTCGAGGGAGCCGAAGTACAATACAACCATGGTGGAACGCCTCAGGCAATTATGCATATAATGGGTCGCAAAGACACTAAGCAGAATCGGCTGAGCTGGCTTCCGGGAGATATCAAAATAGATAAACATAGTGATACAGCCTTTTTTGTAGGTTGTGCTCCATATTTTGATGTTTTGTTTAGCGACCTGGGAGTCAAAACGATTGAAGGCACCAAGGGAGCACTGGCGCTATTGAACCGGGCTCAGATACCCTTTACTCTTCTTCCGAATGAACGTTGCTGCGGGCGCGACTTGCTGGTAATGGGAGATATTGAGGGATTCCTGGCTCTAGCCAGAGCCAACTTGAATGAGTTTAAGAAACGGGGTATAAAAAATATTATCACCAGTTGCCCCGAGGGATACTATACGCTTAAGGTAGACTACCCCAAGTTTTTAGAGAACTGGGATATTAACGTTAGGCACATAACTGAGGTAATAGCACCAATTGTTGGGACTGACCAACTTGTTCTAGGCAGGCTTAATCAGAGGGTAACTTACCACGATTCCTGTACACTGGGAAGGTATTCAAAGGTATTCGACCAGCCGCGTCATATCCTAAACTCGATTGACGGTCTAGAAATGGTGGAAATGAAAGATAACCGAGAGAAAGCGCTGTGTTGCGGGGCAAGCCCGTGGGCATTCTGTGGCTCAGTAAATAAACAAATACAAAAAGAACGCCTAGCTCAAGCAGCAGCCACCGGTGCTGATATACTGGTCACCGCCTGTCCCAAGTGCCAGATACATCTTAGATGTGCCCAAAAAGATAAAGAGAGCGATGATATACACCAGATTGAAATTCGTGACTTATCCGCTTTCGTAGCCCAATCGTTGTTGCCGCAGGAGGTAAGCTAGTTGAATTCAGAGGAACTCAGAATAGGTGTTTTTGTCTGCGACTGTGGTCTTAATATCGCTGGTTCCGTTGATACTGAAAAGGTAAGAGAGTCAGCAGAGAAACTTGACGGAGTGGTAGTATCCGTTCGAAATAAATACACCTGCGCTGACCCTGGCCAGGAAGAGATAAAAAGATGTATTCGTGAATATAGCCTTAACCGTGTGGTTGTAGCCTCCTGCACTCCTCGGATGCATGAGTCAACATTTCGCAATTGTGTTGCCCAAGCCGGGCTTAATCCTTACCTTTTCGAGATGGCTAGTATAAGAGAGCATTGCAGCTGGGTGCACTTACATGACAGGGAAGCAGCCACAGATAAGGCTAAAGATATTGTCAAGATAGCTGTGAGTAGAGCACGCCTCCTGCAGCCGCAAGAAGAGACCAAAATACCAATTACCGATAAGGCCCTGGTTATAGGGGGAGGAGTAGCCGGCATTCAAGCAGCTCTGGACCTAGCTGATGCTGGGCATCAGGTCTATTTGGTGGAGAAAGCAGCATCAGTTGGCGGCATTATGGCCCAGCTAGATAAGACTTTCCCCACCATGGACTGCTCGATATGTGTATTGGGGCCCAAGATGATGGATGTGGGACGCCATCATCAAATAACATTAATGACTTATAGCCAGATAGAGGCAATATCGGGTTATGTAGGTAACTTTACGGTGCGTGTGCGTAAGAAGGCTCGTTATGTGGATGAGACAGTATGTAATTCCTGCGGGCGTTGTGCCGAGGTGTGTCCTGTAGTTGTGCCTGACGAGTTCCAACAGGGCTTTTCTTCACGCAAAGCTGCCTACATCCCGTTTCCTCAGGCGGTACCATCTTCCTATCTTATTGATATGGAGCATTGCTTGGGGAATAGTCCAATCACGTGCGGAAAATGCGTTGATGTTTGCGAAAAAGACTGTATTGACTTAAATATGCAGGATGAGCTGGTAGATATTGATGTCGGCGTGATTATCGTCGCTACGGGCATGGATGTTTACGATCCTACTGCTTTAGACGAATATGGTTACACTCGTTTTGAGAATGTTATCGCTACTATGGAGTTCGAAAGGCTGATATGTGGTGGTGGCCCCACTGAGGGCAAACTGGTGCGTCCCTCTGATTACCAGGTTCCCAAACGTATCGGCTTCATTCAATGCGTGGGCTCAAGAACGGAAGACAAGGGTTATCCTTACTGTTCTAATGTTTGCTGTATGAATACGATTAAGGATAGCCTGCTTATCAATGAGCACTATCCTGACACAGAAGTTTTTGTTTTCTACATGGACATCCGTGCCTATGGAAAGGGATTTGAGGATCTGTACCGACGTTCCAAAGAGGAAGGAGTACACTACATTCGGGGTTTACCTGGCGAAGTAATTGAAGACCCTGACACGAAAAATCTCATAATAAGGGTAGAAAATACCACTACCTGTTTAGTAGAGGAACATGAACTGGATATGGTGGTACTATCGGTGGGATTAAAACCAAGCGATGACTTGAAACATCTTACCGGTATTATCAACATATCCCAAACCGCAGATGGATTTGTCATGGAGGCACATCCTAAATTAAGACCTGTAGATGCGCCCACGCCCGGTATATTCTTCGCTGGCTCTGTTGAGGCGCCCAAAGATATAAAAGATAGTGTCACTCAGGCTGGTGCGGCTGTAGCTAGGGCCTCAATTCTGTTGAATTCGGGCACCGTACATGGCGACGCCGTCAAGGCAGTGATTGACCCTGAGAAATGTCCATCATGTGGTCTCTGCGCCCGGGTATGTCCTTTTGGAGCAATTGAGGTAGATGTTAAAGCTAAAACTGGAGCCCGTGTTATTGCCGCCGCATGTGCTGGTTGCGGTGCTTGCGCAGCGGAATGTCGATTTGAAGCCATAACGATTCAGCACTTCCTGGATGACCAGATACTAGCCCAGATAAATGCCGCTCTGGAAGAAGAGCCTGAGAAGAAGATAATAACCTTTCTGTGTAACTGGTGCAGTTATGCCGCTAGTGACATGGCCGGTATATCAAGAATGCAATACCCTCCTAACAACCGCTTCATCCGGGTAATGTGTAGCGGACGAGTGGATGAACACTTTATATTGCATGCATTCAAGCTCGGTGCCCCAATAGTGTTGCTATCGGGATGTCATATAGGCGACTGCCACTATAGCAGTGCCAATCACTGGACGATGAAACGTGCCGACAGATTATGGAATCGCATGGAGAAGCTGGGTATCAGACCAGAAAGGCTGCAACTGGAATGGATCAGCGCTGCTGAGGGTCCCAGATTTGCCAAGATCATGCATGACATTGAAGATTTACGCCAGAAAGTCACCCAAGAAGAAATTGAGCGTACTAAAGAGGTGCTTGCTGTCGAAAAGTTAACCCATTTGGGGAGTATTGAAGAGCCAAGTGTGGCAAGCTAACAGGAGCGCATGGAAGAATGGAAGAGTCGTTAAAATGTCTTCGTTGTGGGCACGAATATAAGATATCGGCAGACCCCAAGCGGAAAGTTATGGAGAGGGTATGCCCTAGGTGCAAGTCAAACAGTGTGCGTAAAATACCCCTCAAAAAGTGATTAGCAAGCTCACTTTCAGTCTCTCTTATAAGTATACTCAAGTGTGATTAGTCAAAGAAACTCATAGTACCTGTGTACTCGATGAGCAAATTATTCTTTACCTCCGTATAAGACTCGGTCTAAGTGCAAGCCGGCAGCCGGGTGATACGGTCTATTGAATGCTTCGGGATACTTCCTTCTCAGTTCGTCTAA